>Ga0302268_1000023_pt1 | contig 88884 bp, 63 predicted proteins | sample III_Bog_E2_1_FD_194554 | JGI IMG/M metagenome (GOLD analysis project Ga0302268, IMG submission 194554) | Peat permafrost microbial communities from Stordalen Mire near Abisko, Sweden - III_Bog_E2_1 | ecosystem: Environmental > Terrestrial > Soil > Wetlands > Peat | place: Sweden: Abisko... | reverse complement strand
AGCGCGGCTTGCGCTGCTTGATGAGGTTGTTTTCAAGCGCCAGGGCCTCCTGCTCGTTGGCTACCAGGATGTAGTCGAGGTCGACGGCCTCGCGCATGAGCGAGCCGGTTTTGGCGTTGGCATGGTTGGCCTCAAGCAGGTACGAGCGGACGCGTGAGCGAAGGTTTTTGGCCTTGCCCACGTAGATCACCTCTCCCTCGGCGTTCTTGTAGAGGTACACGCCGGGCTGCGTGGGGAGGGTCCGGATTTTCTCGTAGAGATCCATGGGCGGGGCCAGTTCTTAGGATAGCGGGTTGGAGGGGAGGGAACAGGGATCAGGGAACAGGGATCAGGGAACAGGGAACAGGGAACAGGGAATAGGGAATGGGGACGACGGACTGGGGAGACGGCGGGCAATCCTTACCGGATCGGGTAAAAAGTACATGGCAAATCGTTAGGGAGGGGTGATCTGCCATTCAAGCAAGCGGTTTATTGTGAGCAAGTTAGGTTGAATTCCCGGTTTGGCCCTGCGGGTGCAATTGAGGAGGGTGAAGGAAATGCCGGTTCAACCGGCGCTCGACTCGCAGTGCGCAAAGCACGGCGGTCATGGAGGAGCGGGAATGAATATGTATCGGGTTGGTGCAGTGGCAATGGCGGCTGGTTTGGCGATGGCAGGCGTGACGGGTTGCGCAACCAAGAATTATGTGCGCACGCAGACGGCGCCGCTGGCGGATCATACCGACCAGTTGGACGCAAAAACGTCGGCCAACAACCAGCAGATTCATGATGTGGACAGCCGGGCGCAGGCTGGAATTGGCCAGGCACAGGGCGCGGCCAACACGGCCACTCAGAACGCACAGAGCGCCAGCAAATCGGCCGGCGATGCGGAGATGGCGGCCAACGATGCGGTGCATCGCGCGGATTCGCTGGACAGTGTGGTGAAGGGTCTGGATAGCTACAAGCAGGCGGCCGATGTGTCGGTGACCTTCGGATTCGACAAGGCTGTGCTGACCAAGGACGACAAGGACCAGCTCGACAGCTTTGCCGCGCAGTTGACCGCGGCGAATGGCTACATTCTGGAAGTGACGGGCGGAACGGATTCGACGGGGCCGGTTCAGTACAACTACGACCTGAGCCAGCGGCGTGCGGATGCGGTGGTGCAGTACCTGGCGTCGAAGTACGGAATTGCCCCGCACCGGTTCTACCTGATCGGCATCGGCAAGGACAAGGAAGTGGCGCCGAATACGACCGCGGAAGGGCGGAAGCAGAACCGGCGCGTGGAAGTGCAGTTGCTCACCAACTCGACTTCGTCGCTGGCTTCGACTCCGTCCGGGCTATAACTCCGGCTGAGGCGAGTTAGGGTGGACCAGTTATGAGGAAGTTAGTCAGTCACCGTGAGCCAGGCGCCGGAAAAACAGCCGGCGCCACTTTGAAGCACGATCGGGACAACCTTTTTGAACCGGACTGCTTCTTATTGTCCAGATTGGCTTGGATCGGGCTGAACAACCGGTAAAGCCCAGTTCGATGTTGGACATAGACTCCGGGCACGCGCGATGGCCCGGGGACTTGAGAGCAAGGCAATCATCGCGCGGCAGTCGCTTCCCCCGACTGTTGAAAGTCGCAATACCTTCTCAACATTTTCCCCACAGTGGGGTAACTTCCCGGCCGCGGCGTTGCGGCCAGGCTGGTATCGCTGCGCCTGAATGCGCGACCTTTCGCGCTGAACGATTTCGAGAGCGCAGTTTAACAGTTTCATTTCTCGCGGCGCACTCCGCGAGCAAACGTCGGCAAGGAGGGAGTACGAGTATGAACAACAGCGACAACAAACAGGTTGGATTCGGTTCCTGGCTTGAGATAGCCGGGCTTGATCGGCGTATCGTTGCACTCGAACCCGAGGAGGCCTTTTTCCGCCAGGGAGATGCGGCGGACTGCGTGTATTGCCTGCAAACGGGCCGTGCCAAAATCAGCGTGGTTTCAGAAAACGGGAAGCAGGCGACCATTTCGCTTCTGTCGCCGGGAGATTTTTTTGGCGAGGGAGCGCTGGCGACGGAGCTGGGTGTGCGCCTGACCACGGTGACCGCGCTGAACGCCTGCACGGCGTTCAAGATCAAGCGCTCCGAGATGGTTCGCGCGATGCACCAGAGGCATGAGTTCTGTGAGCAGTTCCTCTCCTATCTGCTGGCGCGCAGCATGCGCACCCAGGCCGATCTTGTGGATCAGATATTCAACACGAGTGAAAAAAGGCTGGCGCGTACGCTGCTGCTGATGGCGGAGAATCGCAAGGCCGACGAGGCGAAGACGATGATCCCTCCCATTACCCAGGAGACTCTGGCGGAGATGATTGGAACCACGCGCTCGCGCGTGAGCTTCTTCATGAACCGCTTTCGCAATCTTGGACTGATCAGTTACAACGGACGCATTCATGTGCATACGCCACAGCTCAAGGCGGCGCTGACGGGTCAATGGCCGCACCGTGACGCTGAGGAGGTTCTGTCGGCCGCCTGAGCGAAATGGGGGGCTACTGCATTCGTTGCGGGCAGCCCGAGAACGCCGCTAGTTTTGCTGGCGAATATGCTCGGCGCGCACGTCGTTGGCGGTGAAGAGGCGCAGGAAGGGCGCCTCTTCACCCGCGGCAGCTTCCACCGCGGGGCGGCCATTGGCTTCTTCGCGCTCAACAATGCAGACTACGGCGGCGACGGTCATGCCGGCTTCGCGAGCGGCTTCAAGGGCGTTGATGGTGGAGGCGCCGGTGGTGCAGACGTCGTCGACAATCACCACGCGGGCGCCTTCTTTGCAGAACCCTTCAATGCGGCGGCCGGTTCCGTGAGCTTTTTCGGCTTTGCGGACCAGAAAGCCGTGGAGCAGCGGCGCGGCTGGATTGGACTGGGCACGCCAGGCGCTGGCCGTGGCCACATTGGAGACGATAGGGTCGGCCCCCAGGGTGAGGCCGCCCACGGCTTCCGCTTCGATTCCATTTTGATTCAGGAGGTCGAGAATCGCCTCGCCGGTGAGCCGTCCACCTTCGGCATGGAGGGTGGTGGTGCGGCAGTCGATGTAGTAATCGCTGGCGCCGCCCGATGAGAGCTTGAACTGGCCAAGGCGGAAACTGGTACGGGCGAGCAGCGAGAGCAGTTGCTGGGCGTGGGTTGGGGTGGTCATCGGTGTTTATTGTAGCGGGTCGGCAGGCTCCCAGGTGAACAGGCGCCGCACCGCATTGCGAATGAAGATTTGTTCATCGCGGATATTTTTAGGTTCGTTTTGACGGTTTCAGGAGTCAAATTGAACATGGATCGTTTTTTGTCTCCCCTTACTGCTACAACCTGTTCGCATTTGGCTGCCTCGTCGCCCCGGTTCTGCCGCCGCCGGGACTTTCGATTCGTCGCTCTTTTCATCGCCGCTCTGGCTCTCTGTGGATCGATCGGCGCGCAACAGCCCGCGACCGTTGACTCCGGTTTGTCTGATCCCGATGCGGCGCAGAACAGCCTTCCGTCCGCACCCGTTCCGCAAACGGCTGCCGCGGATCAGCCTGCGCAACAGACCAAACGCATCCTCGGCATCATCCCCAACTTTCGCGCCATCAGTGCCGACACGAAGCTGCCGCCGCAGTCAGTGAAGGAGAAGTTTGTCACAGCGACAGAGGACTCCTTTGACTATTCGGCTATCTTCATTCCGGCTCTGCTCGCGGTTTACTCGGAACAGACCAATGCGACGCCTGAGTTCGGCCACGGCGGAGTGGGATACGGGCGCTACTTCTGGCACACAGCGGTGGATCAGACCAGTGAGAACTACATGGTGGAATTTGTGGTTCCGTCGCTGACGCACGAAGACACCAGGTACTACACGCAGGGCAGAGGAGGCTTTCTGAAGAGGACCGGCTACGCGCTGAGCCGCGCGGTGGTTACGCGATCTGACTCAGGAAAAGAGGTCTTCAACGTGAGCGAAGTCGTGGGCTCGGGCGCCGCGGCAGGCTTGTCGAGCCTTTACTACCCGACCCGCGAGCGCAGCTTTGGGAACACCGCCAGCGAGTGGGGATTGGACGTCGCCATCGATGGGGCTTCGTTTGTGGCCAAGGAATTCTGGCCGGACATCAACCACTGGCTCTTTCACGGAGCCAAGCCTTCGGTTGGAGCGCAGCAGTAAATGCTAGAAGAAAGTGGGACGGATTCGAGTTGGAACCCGAAAGGTGAATCAGGGGCACGAGGCTGTGGAAAGCGGCTGACGCGAAACCCATTGACTTGCTTTTGCAGGGGCTGAAGTGTCTGCGTGAGAACCAGTGCTCAGACCGCATGAATTGGTAATTCATCATGGACGAGCGTGGACCGGGAGGTCCACGCTACAGCCAGCCGGCGCTACATTCATTTAATTACGACCTCACCGGTCACGGTACTAGCGATTTCCGCAACGGGTTGTGTTTATCGATTCGATTCCGAAAATTCGTTGTATTCAATGCGAGTTCTCACGCAGACACTGAAGCCCTTTCTCTCTTTTTAGACAGCTTATGGCAGGACTCAAGCCACCCCAGCGACGAAGACCTGTCGCCGGGGACCGCGGGAAGTCGTACCCCTTCGCACGTCTACGTGAAGTCGGAGTTTTTCCGCAAGCTCTGAAGTCGTGCCCTTTCACACATCTACGTCAAGCTGGAGTCTTGCGGCAGGTTGTCACATCTTTTCGAGATGCTTGAAACCGCCGGTGCCAATGACCATGAGAGAGAAAAGCAGAAAGTTGTAGGAGGCGTGCACCAGCACGCTTGCGGCCAGGGACCGCGCGCTGAGCCGCGCCCAGCAGAGCACGAGGCTTACGCCGACCAGCAGCAGAAACGGCCCAATTGAGTAGCCGGTTTGCTCGGCATGCATCCAGGCAAAAGGAACACTGGTGAGTATGGAGCCGACGACCATCGCGAAGGTGGACCATTGGGGATGCCCGTTTTCGCCGAGGGGTGGGGCAGGGGTGTGCGTGCTTCGCTCGATGGACCAGTCCCATGCCGTGCACAGGGCCGGCAGCAGAAATCCGCGAAAGGCAATTTCTTCAAAGAAGGGCGCGACCGTGACGCCGAATGCGAACAGCAGCCAGGCCGCTCCAGGCGAGCGGAAGATCTTGTCGATGGGCGCGTTGTCGGGGCCTGGGAGCAGCCAACTGTTGACGAGAGCCAGGATGAAACAGACGAATGCCGCGCCAAACAGGGGACGGCGCAGTGCGAAGGCGGCAGGCGCATTCCATTGCAGGCCGGCGAAGAATCCCTTGTGCCAGAGGACTGGGAAGACAATCAGGGAGGCCAGCAAGGTGAGCAGATAGATGATCACCTCGCTGCCCAGGGTGTAATGGATTTCCGTGGCCGCCTGGGTGACGTTGGTGACGCCGAAGAGGTGGAAGTGGAGGGCGCTCCAAAACAGCAGCAGCGAGGCCACGGTGGCGACAAGGATGAGAGAGGCGAGGATGCCGACATCGCCAAAGTTGGGAATGCGTGTCGGCGGGATGACCGGCGGCTGGGACCAGGATTGGAAAAGCGGAGCAGAGTCGGCTTCATCCACGATGGAGGACGCCAGGCTTTCAAGCGCATCGCCGGACACAAGCGCATCCGCAGTTTCCATAGCCGGTTCCTCTACGAGAACAGGGTCAACCGCAGATTCCTCCGGGGCCGAATGCTCTTCAGGGGCGGCTGCTGCATCTTCCGTACACATAACTTCGAGCGCAGCGGATTCGTCCGCTGCGGGAACGTTCCGCGGGTCGAGCGGATCTTGCTCGGGAGGGGCGCTCATGCGAGGCCCGTCTTCTTCTTGCGCGGGCCGGATTTCGGGTCGGCCGGCTTGGCTTCCGCAGGGCGTTTGGCTTTGGCGCGTGTAGTGGCCAGATCGTCTTCCGCGGGCGTGTTGCGGCGGGCTCGTTTTGTTTTTTCCTTGGGGCCAGTACCCGAAACCGCAGGTCCTTCGACTCGCTTCGCTCGCTCAGGATGCCTGTCATTTTTCGGGGAGAGCTCAGGAACACCGAGTTTACTCAATTCATCTTCAGCGTCTATCGGCGCGAGCTTGCCATTGCTCGAAGCGTAGTAGCGATGCAGGAACTGGCCAGTGTAGGAACCGGGGGTTGCGGCAATCCTTGCCGGCCGTCCTTCGCCGACAATGCGGCCGCCGTCTTCTCCGCCTTCGGGGCCGAGATCGATAATCCAATCCGCGTTGCGAATCACGTCGAGATTGTGCTCTATGATGATGACCGAGTTGCCGAGGTCGGCGAGACGATGCAGAACTTCAAGCAGCTTGCGCACATCGTCGAAGTGCAGGCCGGTGGTTGGCTCATCGAGCAGATAAAGCGTGCGGCCCGTCTGGCGTTTGCTTAGTTCGCGCGCCAGCTTCATGCGCTGCGCTTCGCCGCCGGAGAGCGTGGTTGCGCTTTGGCCAAGGTGCACGTAGCCGAGCCCGACATCGACCAGCGTCTGGAGCTTCTGGCGCACAGTGGGCACGTCTTCGAGCACTGCGAGCGCATCTTCAATGGTCAGGTCGAGCACGTCGGCGATGGAGTGTCCCTTGAACTTCACCGCCAGAGTTTCCTGGTTGTAGCGGCGGCCGTTGCACACTTCGCACTGCACGTAGACATCGGGCATGAAGTTCATTTCAATGCGCCGCTGGCCGTCGCCCTGGCAGGTCTCGCAGCGTCCGCCGGCCACGTTGAAGCTGAAGCGGCCCGCCTTGTAGCCGCGTTCGCGCGACTCGGGCAGCATGGCAAACAGGTCGCGGATGGGTGAGAAGACCTGCGTGTAGGTGGCAGGATTCGAGCGCGGCGTGCGGCCGATGGGGGACTGGTCAATGCGCACCACCTTGTCGAGCTGCTCCGCGCCGGTGAGCGACTCGTGCGCGCCGGGCTCCTCGCGCGAGCCGTAGATGCTTTGCGCCAGCGAGCGATAGAGAATGTCGTTGATGAGCGTGCTCTTGCCGCTGCCGCTGACGCCGGTGACGACGGTCATGACTCCGAGAGGAATGCGGATCGAGATGTCCTGGAGATTGTGTTCCCTCGCGCCGGCAATGGCGAGCCATTTGCCGGTGAGCGCGCGCGGCCTGGTGCGTTGCAGCATGGAGGCCGCGCCGGAGAGATAGCGTCCGGTAAGTGACTCGGGGCAGGCCATGATTTCAGCGGGCGTGCCCTGCGCGACAACGAAGCCGCCGAGACGGCCTGCGCCGGGGCCGAGGTCGAGAACGTAGTCGGCGTGACGGATGGTGTCTTCATCGTGCTCGACGACGAGGACGGTGTTGCCCAGGTCGCGCAGCTTGATGAGAGCTTCGATGAGCCGGTTGTTGTCGCGCTGATGCAGGCCGATGGAGGGCTCGTCGAGAACATATAAAACGCCGCGCAGCTTGGAGCCAATCTGCGTGGCGAGGCGGATGCGCTGGCCTTCGCCGCCGGAGAGCGTGGCCGCGTTGCGGTCGAGTGCGAGATAGGTCAGGCCGACAGCGCAGAGGAATTCAAGGCGCTCCACAATCTCGCGGCGAATGCGCTCAGCGACCAGCGCCTCGCGCGCGGTGAAGCTGAGATTGATGGCCGCGGAGAGCGCGCGATTGAGCGGCAGCGCGGTGAAGTCGGCGATGGAGAGCCCGCCGATTTTGACGGCGAGCGACTCGGGGCGCAGGCGCTTGCCGCGGCACACGGGGCAGGGCGTCGCGGACATGTAACTCATCATGTATTCGCGGTAGCCGTCGCTGCGGGCCTCGTCCACCGAGTCGCGCAGGAAGCTCAGGATGCCGTGGAAGCCTGTGCGGGGCGCTTCGCCCTTGGGAGGGCCGTAGACCAGGATGTGCTGATGCTTGACCGGCAGGTCTTCAAAGGGAAGCTTGAGGTCGATGCCGTAGCGGTCTGCTGCAAGATGGATGAGCTTGAGCAGATATTGCGAGGACGAACCGGGGCCCAGGCCGCCATCGAGCAGAGGCTTCGACCAGTCAGTGATGACCTTGGCGGGATCGAAGTCGTAAAGCGAGCCGAGGCCGTGGCACTCGGGGCACGCGCCAAAGGTGGAGTTAAAGGAGAAACTCCGAGGTTCAAGTTTTGGCACGTCGAGTCCGCAGTCGGGGCAGGCCATCGACGACGAGAACAATTGCTCGTCGCCGCCAGTCACGGCTACGAGGGCCAGGCCGCTGGCAAGCTGCAGCGCCTTGGCGACGGCGGTTTCGAGCCGCTTTTCCATGGAGGCTTTCGGCGCCTTTGCGGCAAGCTTGCCGGCGGGCGATGCGGGTGCGTCGGTTCCAGCGGGCTTGAGCAGGATGCGATCGATCACCGCTTCAATGGTGTGGTTCTTGCGGCGGTCAAGCAACAACGGTTCGGAGAGGTCGCGCAGTTCGCCGTCGACGCGCGCGCGGAAGCCCTGCTGATCAAGCTGATCGAGCAGATCTTTGAACTCGCCCTTGCGTCCGCGCACGACCGGGGCCATTACGGTGACGCGTTCGCCTTTGCCGAGCTCCAAAATGCGGGCAACAATCTGCTCCGCGGTCTGACGCGCGATGGGGCGTCCGCAGTTGGGGCAATGCGGCGTGCCGACCGACGCATAGAGCAGGCGCAGGTAGTCGTAAATTTCGGTGATGGTGCCCACCGTGGAGCGCGGGCTGCGGCTGGTGGTTTTCTGCTCAATTGAGATGGCCGGCGAAAGGCCTTCAATGGAATCGACGTCCGGCCGCTCGATCTGATCGAGGAACTGGCGCGCGTAGGCGGAGAGCGTTTCCACGTAGCGTCGCTGGCCTTCGGCGTAAATCGTATCGAAGGCAAGCGAGCTTTTCCCGGAGCCGGAGAGGCCCGTGACCACCGTGAGCGTGTTGCGCGGAATGCGTACGTTGATGTCGCGCAGATTGTGCTGGCGCGCGCCCCGCACCGAGATGTGAGTGATGGTCATGGAGAGCTTTGGGGAAACGATGGTTGGTTCAAACGTCAGTGACAGGCATGTCACGGAATTGCAACATCCTAGGGGTATTCTATTGGTCAATAGAAACAAGGGTCAACGCGGCGTGTTTTTCTGAGAGAATCCTGAGAGAAGTTGATTGAGCTGCGCCGTGAGCAGAAGAGGCCAGACACTCAATGATCAGACAAATAAGGTAGGGATCATGGCGGATTTGTTGAATTTTGCAATGTTGATTTGCGCTTCACTGGGCTCGATGGCATTCGGGATCCTGGCGGCGTATTGGATTCTTCGCGTGGGCTTCGCGCTGATCCGTCCGCGCTCGTTCCGGCCCGCGCCGATCGGGGCGCGCGTGGAAGTGGCGCGGGTGTCGTAAGAACAGGGATCAGGGGTCAGGGATCAGTTTTCTGTGACTGGCCTGGTTGCGATTCCTTCGCTTTGCGCATAGCGCGGATTGCAAAGAACCGAGCGCTGCGTTGGATTCCGAACTCACCACTACACCCTACTGAAAGTTCCCAAAGAAAACCCCTCGAAAATTACAAATTACCAACTGAACCCCATAAACGCGTTTGCCGCGTCCGGTCGCTATCCCCGATCCTCGATCCCTGACCACTGTTTTTACTGATTCGGCGGTGTGCCGGGCTGCGGCTGGCCGGGGAGAGGCTGGTTGGGGCGGGGCTGATTGCCGGGGTTGAAGGCAGGGCGGAAGGGCGGGTTCACCGGCTGCTGTTGTTGCTGCTGCGGGTTGGGATCTTCCACTTCGACATCCTCGTCGGCAGTGGGCGTGGCTGCGGGTTTGGCCCCTGGCGCCTCGCCCGAGTGACGTGCGGTGAGGACGATCTGGCGGGGCGCTCCCTGGCCCTGGTCGCCAATCATGAGCACGTTGTACCCTGAGCCTTCCAAAAGCTGTGAAAGCACGTCGCGCGGTTGACCTGGACCATAAGCGCCGAAGATGCGCTCGTCTTTTTCGATGCCTTCGACTTTCGCGCCGGTTTCCGTGGCGATCTCGTTCAAAATCTGTTGCAGGCTGGAGTTGGAAGCGCTGACGCTCAGGCCCCTGCTGTCCCAAGTGACGGTGGCGTCTTCAGCCTTCTCATTTACTGGCCATTTGGGAACCTCTGGAGCCGGGGGGGTGACGGGCGCCGGGGTGACGGGCGTCGGAGCAGGCTCAGCAGTGGCCGCGCTGTGGCGCTTGTGGGGATGAATCGTCCTGGCAGCCGGTTTGTCGGCCGGTGCAGTGGGAGCAGGCGGCGTCTGCGCGGCAAGGGTGCAGCCTGCCAGGGCCGCCAGAGCCAGAGCGAGCAGGGAAGCAAGGGCCGGCGAAGGGCAGCAATTCCGCGCAGCCTGAGGGTGCGAAGGCTGGGCCGGGAGTTCGAGTTCGGGAAGGTTCGTGCGCATCAAAATCTGGTCCTTATCTCTTCCTTGCCCGGTTGCGGCTAACCGGAGGCGGCGCCTGAGCCAACCGGGCGCCTGGTCGCGGCAGTCCGTCGCCGCTCTACTGTACTAGACTAACAGTGGCCTGCGTACGCTCATCAAGAGGGTGCGGGCCGGAGAGGAAATCCGAAGCGATGCGCCTCTGCTCAAGGATTTTGGCTGCCGCGGCTTTGCTGGTTGCGCCCGGCGCGAGCTTTGCGGCAAATTGCACTACGCAGGCTGAAATGCTGTCGCCTGATCGCGATGCGCTCGCCGCGGCCGGAGGGCGGCTGGCGGCGGCGGTGGCGCAGCAGGATTACGACAGCCTGAAGACCGCTCTTTTGCCCGCCGAGGCCGCCGAGTGGGAAGGGATTCGCGGCGCAGCGGAGCAGGCCGCGCCGGTGCTGAAGGGCGGGCAGATTCAACTGCGAAACCTCTACCTGCTGGACGCGACCATGCTGCCGGCCGTGGCCGACACGCAGTTTTTCTGCTCCAATGCCACCGGCTCGCTGACTGTGACCATTACCTTGCAGTCGCTGCCGCCTGGCCGCTACGCGGTGGTGCTGGCCGACGATGCGGGCGCGCCGCTCGGGGGGCAGATTGGCCTGATTCTGGCCTGGGATCCGACCGGAGCAGCGGCGTGGAAGCTGGCGGGCTTGTCAGTCCGGCAGGGAATCTTCGATGGCCACGACGGCGTGTGGTACTGGACCCATGCTCGAGAACTGGCATCGCAGGATCAGCCGTGGAGCGCCTGGTACAGCTACGATGCCGCCCGCTGGCTGCTGGTTCCCGTCGAGTTTCTTTCCTCGCCAAATCTTGACAAGCTGGACCATGAGCAGTCGCTGATCAAAGGCGGTCCGCGAGACGCGTTCCCCATCTCTGTGCACGATGGCGACAGGGTGTGGAAGATTGACTCGGTGCGGCTGGACACCTCGCTGCACCAGGACGACCTGGGCGTAACCTACGAATCCACCGGTGTAACCGACCCCGCCGCTTTGCGTACGGAGGCGGTCTCGGTGCTGAGTACGTTTCTGAAAGCGCAGCCGGCTCTGAGAGCCAGCTTTCACGGGCTGTGGGCGTACGCCATGAAGGATGGCAAGCGCTCGCCGGTGATGGAACTGCCCATGGCGCAGATACCGTAAAGACAGTTGTCAGAGATCAGAGATCAGTTGTCAGAGCTCAGCGAGCTTGAGATGGATTCTTGGAGGCGGGAAAATGAGGAATTTTGCGGGAACGATTGCGATAGGTGCGGCACTCGGAGCTTGCTGTGTGGGCAATTGCGCAACAGTGAGCGCGCAAACGGCACCGGCGGTGGGTTCGCCGAAGGCGCAGCAACTGCCCTCAGGTTTGGACAAGGACTTCATGGATACCACGGCTGATCCATGCGTCAACTTCGCGCAGTATGCCTGCGGAAACTTCAGCAAGCTGTATCCCATTCCGGCCGATAAGTCGGGTTATGGATCGTTCTACATCGTCTACGACCAGACGCAGGTTGAACTGCACGAACTCCTGGACAAAGTGGAGAAAGACAGCGCGTCGCGTACGCCCAGCGAGCAAAAGATCGGCGACTACTACGCATCGTGCATGAACCAGGACGCGATCCAGGCGGAGGGGTTGAAGCCGCTGCAGGCCGAGTTCGATCGCATTGCGAATCTCAAGAGCAAGGGTGAGTTGACCGCGCTGCTGGCGCACGACCAGTTGAGGAACGTGAACGCGTTTTTCGGCTACGGCGAACAGCAGGACTTCAAGGACGCGCGCAAGCAGATCGCTTCAGTGGATCAGGGCGGGCTGGGATTGCCGGAGCGCGATTACTACCTGCGCACCGGCGCCGACCCCGACAAAACCCGTCAGCAATACGTCCAGCACATGATCAACATGCTCAAGCTGCTGGGCGAAACAGACGCCTCCGCCGCCGCCAATGCCGCGAAGATCATGGCCCTTGAGACCGCGCTCGCCAAGGTGTCAATGGACATTACCTCGCAGCGCGATCCCAAGAACGTGTATCACCCGATGACGGTGGCGCAGTTGACGGCGCTCGCTCCGCTGATCGCGTGGCCGCGCTTCTTTGAACTCACGGGCGAAACTGGAATCAGCGATCTGAATGTGGCCAATCCGGATTTCTTCAAGGGATTGAACGCGCTCATCGAGCAAACGGATCTGGAGACGATCAAGACCTATCTGCGCTGGCAATTGATCAACAGTACGCCGGGCTACGCGCTGCCCAGGGCCTTTGATGAAGAGGACTTCGACTTCTATAGCCATAAGCTGCGCGGCCAGCCGCAGCAGCGCGACCGCTGGAAACGCTGCGTGCAGGCCACCGACGGCGCGCTGGGCGAGGCGCTTGGCGAAGTCTACGTGAAGGCGTATTTCCCCGCCGAAAGCAAAGAGCGCACGGTGCAGATGGTCCACGACATTGAGAATGCAATGGATCGGAATATCGGTACGCTCGCCTGGATGAGCGATGAAACCAAGGCCAAGGCGCGGGAGAAGCTGCACATGGTCGCGGACAAGATTGCGTATCCCGATCGCTGGCGGGACTATGCAACGTTGAAGGTTGTGCGCGGCGATGCATTCGGCAACGCGATCAGGGCCACGGAGTTTGAGAATCGCCGGGAGTTGGCGAAGATCGGCAAGCCAGTCGATCGTGGAGAGTGGGGCATGTCGCCGCCGACCATCAACGCCTATTACAACCCGCCGATGAACGACATCAACTTTCCAGCCGGCATTCTGCAGCCACCCATGTTCGATCCCCATGCAACCGACGCAGAGAACTACGGACACATCGGCGCCGTTGTGGGCCACGAGCTGACGCATGGATTCGACGATGAAGGACGCCAGTTTGACGGCAACGGTAACTTGTCCGACTGGTGGACGGCGGACGATGGCAAGAAGTTTGACGCCATGACCGACTGCGAAGTGAAGGAGTACGGCAACTTCACGGCCATTGACGATGTGAAGCTGAACGGCAAGCTGACGCTCGGTGAGAATACCGCGGACAACGGCGGAATCCGGCTGGCCTACATGGCGCTTGAAGCCGATGCGCAGCGCAAGGGCATTGATCTGCATGCAAAGGATGCAAGCGGCTTTACGCCCGAGCAGCAGTTCTTCCTGTCGTACGGACAGAACTGGTGCGGCAGCCTGCGCCCCGAACAGGAACGGCTGCAGGTGCAGACCGATGGGCACTCGCCGGAGGAGTTTCGCATTAAAGGTGTAGTGCAAAACATGCCGGAGTTCGGCAAGGCATTCGGATGCAAGGTGGGCCAGCCGATGATGCCGGCGGATGCTTGCCATGTGTGGTAGCCGAAACTCAAACGAACGGTTTCAATTTTCGAGGAGACAGGAAATTGCCGGTGCTGATTGATTTGCGTTCCGATACGGTAACCAAGCCGTCTGAGACCATGCGCGCGGCGATGGCGGCGGCCGAGGTGGGGGACGATGTTTACGGCGAAGATCCCACGGTAAACCTGCTTGAAAAGCGCGCGGCGGAGGTCTTTGGCCGCGAGGCCGCGCTGTTTGTTCCCACAGGCACCATGGGCAACCAGATTGCCATTCGCCTGCTCACGCAACCGGGCCAGGAGGTGATCGCGGAGTCGCGCGCGCACATTCTGGATTGGGAGATGGCCACCACCGCGGTCTTCTCCGGCTGCTTGGTGCGCGCAGTTCCCGCCGATCGAGGCATCCTGACCTGGAGCCACATTGAGCCGGTGATCTATGCGCGCGGAGCGTTTCGCGCGGCCACCGGTCTGATCGAAATTGAAAACACGGCCAATCTTGCCGGCGGTGGCTGCACACCGCTGCCGGTGCTCGAAGAGATCTGGGCCGGTGCGAAGGAACGCAAGCTTCCCGTGCATCTGGATGGAGCGCGCATCTTCAACGCGGCCACGGCGCTGGGCGAGGACGTGAAGACGCTGACCAGCGGCTTTGACACGGTGATGTTCTGCCTGTCGAAGGGACTCGGCGCGCCGGTGGGTTCCATGCTGACCGGCTCGGCTGAACTCATGGATCGCGCACGGCTCTTCCGCAAGGCGCTGGGCGGCGGCATGCGCCAGGTGGGCGTTCTGGCGGCGGCTGGATTGATTGCGCTCGAACAGGGACCGAAGCGTCTGCATGAGGACCATGCCAACGCGCGGTTGCTGGCCGAGGCGCTCTCGCAGATGGAAGGCGTCGAGATCGATCTCGATGAGGTCGAAACCAACATCGCGATCTTCAAGCTGACCGGCGGCCGCAGCGCGATCGACCTGGTGGCGCGACTCAAGGCGCGCGGCGTGCTGACGAGTTCGCTGGGGCGCAATGCGATTCGCCTGGTGACGCATCTCGACGTGAACCGCGGTGCATGTATCGAAGCGGCAGAGGCGCTGACGGAAGAGATCGAGGCGCTTGCGCCGGTGGCCTGACGCGTAGATTTTCACAGTGCAAGGGAACCAACCCGCTCCTCGGAATGGCATCCAATCGAGTGAGGTTTCGCAGAGTCGCGCGATCCTCAACCGCAACTATTTCGGCCGCAAACCGTTGAACACTATAACGGGCCGGACGGGAAGCGGATTTCCGGAGATTCTCAAGATAAACCTGGAGGATTTGTTTCGCCATGAAGAAGATTGCACTGGCACTGTTGCTTGCTATCGTGCTCGTACCTGCGGCTACGTTTGCGCAGGTTGTGGTTCGCATCGCGCCGCCGGCGCCTATTGTTGAGCGTCGTCCTCCACCGCCGGAGCGGGGTTTTGTGTGGATCGACGGCTATCATCGCTGGGACGGCGGGGCCTACGTCTGGGTTCCCGGCCGCTGGGATCGTCCGCCGCATCCCGGCGCGCATTGGGTTGCTCACCGCTGGGTTCGCGTGCACGACCACTGGGAAATGCGCGAAGGCCACTGGCGGTAGGCCTTCCGTGCAAATCAAGGAAGCAAAAAAGCGGAGCTTCGGCTCCGCTTTCTTGTTTAACCTGCATTTCTCACAGACGATGCGACAAGCCCAAATTCAGTATCCGGCGAAGGCTCCGAGGGCCTGGAGGCCCTCAGGACAGCCGATCTGGAGATCGGCGCTACGATTTTCCGCCGCACCGCAGGTGCTAGGTGATTTCGATGACGTCTGTTGCGGCGGCTGCGGCGGCTTCGGCGCGGACCATCAGCTTTTCAGCGATGGCATAGAACTCGGCAGCCTGCGGGCTCTTCGGTCCGGCGAGAGTCACCGGCAAGCCGCGGTCGCCGCCTTCGCGGATCGACGGGATCAGCTCAATGGCTCCGAGGAAGGGAATGTTGAACTGTTGCGCCGTTCGCTCGGCGCCGCCGCGGGAGAAGATGTCGATCTCCTCATGGCAATGCGGGCAGGTGAAGTGGCTCATGTTCTCGACGATGCCGAGCACCTCGACGTTGACCTGGGCAAACATCTCGAGTGCCTTGCGCGCGTCCTGCAGGCTCACGTCGCTGGGCGTGGAAACGACGATTGCGCCGGTGAGCGGCACGGTCTGCACCAGCGAGATGACCACGTCGCCGGTGCCCGGAGGCAGATCGACGACGAGGTAATCGAGCTCGCCCCATTCCACTTGTTGCAGGAACTGGCGGATGATCTGGTGCAGCATGGGTCCGCGCATGACCAGGGGCTTGTCGCCGGGCGAGATGTAGCCGATGGAGATGGTCTTGACGCCGTGCGTCAGATTGGGTTCGATGCGGTTGCCGGGGCCGACCTTGGGTTGCTGGGACGAGCCCATCATGAGAGGAACATTGGGGCCGTAGATGTCGGCGTCGATGAGGCCGACGCGCTGTCCGAGCCGGGAGAGGGCAATGGCCAGGTTGACGGCGACGGTGGTTTTGCCGACGCCGCCCTTGCCGGAACCGACTGCGACGATCTTGGAGACGCCGGGCAATGCGACCGGCGAAGGCATGGCGGGTGAATGGGCCATTTGTTTGTTGCTCCTTGTTCAAAAAAGCTTCAGGGCGTATTCGTTCTGCTTAGGAATTGAGGACGGCCGCATCGTTCTGCGCGGCCGATTCGATCTTGGCTTGTTTGCGATGATTTACCTCAGCCTCGCGGTGTTCGCGGCGGCGCAGCGCGCCTTCATAGCGGCGGATCTCGTCTGGCGTCTCCGGGATCAGCTCGGGCACCTTGAGGCGGCGGCCCTCCTTGTCAATGGCGACGAAGACCAGGTAGGCGCTCGCCACATGGCAAATTGTGGAGGTGAGGGTGTTTTCGGCCCAGACCTTGACGCCCACTTCCATGGACGAGGAAAAAGCCCGGTTGACGCAGGACTTGAGGGTGAGCAGGTCGCCCAGGTGCACGGGACGGATGAAGTCGATGTGGTCCATGGCGGCGGTGACCACGTGGGTGCGGGAGTGGCGATAGGCGGCCATGGCGCCGGTGAGATCGATGAAGTGCATGAGGCGTCCGCCGAGCAGGTTGCCCAGGGTGTTGGTGTCGTTGGGGAGGATGATCTCCGTCATCTCCGATTGCGAATGGGCCACGGTGCGTGCGGTGAGATTGGTTGCCGGCGAACTCATCTTGCGAAGTCTCCCTTGCCTGAGGTTCCGGTCGAGCACCGCCGTTGTCCATAGAGAGGGGCTGGATACAAGAGTCCAGCTACAATGGAACAGGCGGCGGCCGGTCAGGCGTACAGTTCCAGTTTCGGCAATCGCGGCCAATTACGCAAATACCGCATACCAAAGCGGGCCTTGAAAGCGAGCAGATGGACAAGATTGCAGGACTAAGAGAGATTCTGGCGCTGGACCCGAAGAACAGCTTTGCACGATATGGGATTGCGATGGAACTGGCGGGGCGGGGCGAGACGGCCGCGGCCGTCAGCGAATTCGACACGCTGCTGGCGAACGATACGGACTACACGGCCGGCTACTTCATGGCCGCGCAGACGCTGGCCAATGCTGGACGGACGGCCGAGGCGATCGAGCGGCTGAAAGCCGGCATCAGCTGCGCGGCGAGAAGCGGAAACAGCCATGCCTTGAGCGAGATGCAGGGGATGCTCGACGAACTGGACCGCTAGCGGTATTGTGGACCAAATTGGTCCACAAATATCCAAATGAGGTTGGTCACGGGCTATATTCCCTGAAAACTGTGTCATCTTTCTCGATACGACTTGCATCTATATTAACAATATGGCGAAATATTCGATCGTCGTGCCGTTCCACAACGAAGAAGAGAACGTGACGGCCCTCTACGCGCGCTTGAAGCAGGTGATGGAGCAGGTGGGCGACAGTTTCGAGCTGGTTCTGGTCGACGACGGTTCGAGCGACCGCACCTACAGGCTGCTGGAAGAGATTGCGGCTGTGGACAGCCGCGTGCTGGTGGTGAAGCTGCGCCGCAACTTCGGGCAGACTTCGGCGCTGGCTGCCGGGTTTGACCATGCCTCCGGCGAGTTCATTCTGGCCATGGACGGCGACCTGCAACACGACCCCAACGATATTCCCGCGTTCCTCGAAAAGCTGGAAGAGGGATACGACGTGGTTTCCGGCTGGCGCAAGGACCGGATCGACAACTTCATTCTGCGCCGGATTCCATCAACTTGCGCCAACTGGCTGATGGCCAGGCTATCGGGCGTGAATATTCACGACTTCGGCACCACATTCAAGGCCTATCGCCGCGAGGTCATCCAGAACATCCCGCTCTATGGCGAGATGCACCGCTTCATTCCCGCGCTGGCCAGTTGGTATGGCGCGTCGATCTGCGAGATTCCCATCAAGAACATCAACCGCGAGAAGGGCAAGAGCCACTACGGGATTGGCCGCACCTTTCGCGTCTTCTTCGATCTGCTGACTATCCGCTTCCTGCTCAAGTACATGAGCAGGCCGCTGCACTTTTTCGGCGGCTTCGGCGCGCTGGGTATCCTGGCAGGCAGCATCATTTCGGCTGTTTTGCTGGGAATGAAAGTGATCGAGCCGCATAGCAACCTGATGGATCAGCACGGTCCCATGTTTGTGATCGGCGCGGTGCTGATTGTGGCCGGCATCCAGATGCTGGCCATCGGCATGCTGGGCGAGCTGCAGGTGCGCCACTACTTCACCAGCCAGCATCCCAGCCCCTACACCATCGACCGGCTGGTCCGGCTGTCCTCGCCGGAAGAGCAGAGCCTGCTTTCCGAAGAGCACGAAGGCGGGTTTTAAGAACAGGGATCAGGGGTCAGGGGTCAGAGATCAGTAAAAGCCCCGCCTGGGCTAACCGGGTGGGGCTTTTTGATTTCCGGACGGTTCAATGCCGCGGTTATCTCTTCGTCTGATTGCAAAATGGTGCCACTATTGATACCATGCCGACGAATTGGCAACAGCAATGTGGAGGAGCCGAATTGAGCTCAAAGAATCTTGACCGTTACACCTATCGCGTAACCTGGTCGCCGGAGGACAGCGAATACGTTGGGCTCTGCGCGGAGTTTCCCTCGCTGAGCTGGCTGGCGTCGAGGCCCGAGTTGGCATTGGCGGGCGTTCGCAAGGTGGTTGCAGGGGCTGTGGCCGATATGCGCGCGAACGACGAGGTCCCTCCGGCTGCTCTGGCGGAGAAGCGTTACAGCGGCGAATTTCGTGTCCGCATTCCTCCGCATGTCCACCGTGCGCTTGCGTTGGAGGCGGCTGAGCAGGGGATCAGCCTGAACCGTCTGGCCAGCGCCAAACTCACCGGGTAGATAGTCGCCGCTTGCAGTAGCCGGGCCTCAAGGTGCATTCTGGGCGTGACATGAAAGCGATCCAGATTCACGAGACAGGCGGGCCAGAGGTTCTGAAACTGGCCGATTTGCCCATCCCGCAGCCGGGACCGGGGCAGGTGTTGATCCGCATTGAGGCCATCGGGGTCAACTTCATTGAAATTTACTTTCGCAAGGGCGTGTACAAGGCGGCGCTGCCGCTGACGCCGGGCAGCGAGGCCGCGGGCACGGTGGAGGAACTGGGGCCGGGCGTGACGGGCTTCGCCGCGGGAGATGCGGTTGCCTCGACCAGTGTGCTGGGCAGCTATGCCGAGTACGCGCTGGTTCCGGCGGCGCAACTGGTAAAGATGCCCGACGGCTTGAGCATGGAGCAGGCCGCTGCCGCCCTGCTGCAGGGCATGACGGCGCACTATCTTGCCTTTTCGACTTTTCCGCTGAAGAAAGGCGATACGTGCCTGGTGCACGCAGGCGCCGGTGGTGTGGGCTTGCTGCTGACGCAGATGGCGGCGCGAATTGGCGCGCACGTGATTACGACGGTCTCGACGGTTGAAAAAGCAGAGTTGTCGCGGGAGGCGGGCGCCTCCGAGGTGATTCTCTACACCGAGGAAGACTTTGTCACCGAGGTGAAGCGCCTCACCGGCGGCAAGGGCGTGGACGTGGTGTACGACTCGGTGGGCAAGACGACCTTTGAAGGCAGCCTGAATTGCCTGCGTCCGCGCGGACTGGTGGCGCTGTTCGGCGGGTCCAGCGGCCCCGTACCGCCCTTCGACCTGATTCAACTGAGCGGCAAGGGATCGCTGTTTGTCACGCGGCCCACGCTGTGGCACTACATTGCCACGCGCGCCGAACTCGAGTGGCGCGCCGGAGACGTGCTGGGCTGGGCGTCCAGGGGTGAACTCAAGCTGCGGACAGAGTATGTTTACGACCTGGCCGAAGCCGCCCAGGCGCAGACTGACCTGGAAGGGCGGAAGACGACGGGAAAGATATTGCTGGAACCGTAAAGACAGTTGTCAGAGATCAGTGGTCAGAGATCAGTTTGTAGTGCGCACCGTCAGCATTGATTGTTGTGGAGCCGCCGACGAGACCGTAAAGCAGCCTTCAGCTCTCAGCTTTCAGCTCATTTTCGTGAAGTTCGCGAGATTCGCCGTGGAGTTAACGCTGAGACCCACAATGTCAAGCTGACGGCTGAAAGCTGAGAGCTAAGAAGGCACCCATGACCACCATCTCCATCAGCCCCACCGACCACGTCTTCGTCCTCACGGGCGCCGGCATCAGCGCGGAGAGCGGGCTGCCCACATTTCGCGCGTCAGACGGGTTGTGGGCGGGCCATTCCATTGAGGATGTGTGCACGCCGGAAGCATGGCAGCGCAATCCGGAGTTGGTGTGGGAGTTTTATTCGCAGCGGCGCGCGGACGGAGCAAAGGCCCAGCCGAATCCGGCGCACTTTGCGCTGGCAGAACTGGAACAGAAGCTCGGCAACCGTTTTTTTCTCTGCACGCAGAATGTGGACGATCTGCATGAGCGTGCCGGCAGCGTGCGGCTGGTGCACATGCACGGCGAACTGGCCAAGTCGCGCTGCGGCGATGAGTGCGGTGAGCCGCCGGTCGAGGACCACACGGTCTACAAGAGCCTCAGCGAGGTAGGCCGCTGCTCTTGCGGCGCACGGATGCGGCCGCACATTGTCTTCTTTGGCGAGATTCCGCTGGAGATGGACCGCATTCAGCGAGAGATCGCGAAGGCAACGGTGATGGTTGTGATCGGGACTTCGGGCTCCGTCTATCCCGCTGCCAACTTTGTGAATTGGGCTCGCCAGGCCGGTGCACGGACGGTGTACATCGGCCCGGAAAGGCCGCTGAACGCGAGCGCGTTTACGAATGTTGTCGAAGGCAAGGCCGGGGAAGTGTTGCCGGGTTTGTTTGTGGTCGAGCGGAGTTAGCCGAAGCTCCCAGGCCTCAAAAGCGAGACCCTGGGGCACTCGGCCGCTTGGGGCAGCGTGTTCTGGGGGTATTGACAATGGAGAAACAGAATGAGGCTCCGCCAATGTGGAGAGAGTACCGGCGGTTTAAGCTGAGGCTTATCGTGCTGGCTTTAGGGTGGATGCCGTTCGTATTTGTAGTACTGGAAGTATCCACTCTGAATCGTCGGTTGGGGCCTATTACAGTCCTGATGTTCCCTTATCTTGCGTATACGATGTATGCTTTGCCGCGATTCGAGTTATACCGATGCCCAAGCCGCGGCGTGTCGTTATTTTTTCTACAGATTTATCGCCGAACATGCCCGGGATGCGGTATTCCAATCAGCAAATAGGTTCCACCGATTCGCATCTTTACTGCCGGTACGTTCCGCACACTTGTTCTGCCTGAAGCGGAGTGACCAGTCCACAGCCAGTCAGCGCTTGGTTGATTTGATGAACTCCGTCCGCCGGAACCGCAGCGCCGACCAGTCCTCATCAATCGCAATCGCCCGCACCGTATCGAAGCCCGCAGCCTTCAACACGGCCCATCCCGTATCGCGATTGAAATCACACTTGTATTTCTTCGATGTGCCCTTGGGATACGCGAACCATACCGCGGCGTCGCCCTTGGCGCGTGCGGTGATCTGCGCGGCCAGCGTGTCCACTTCGGTTTGTTTGGTCACAAACGCAAGTGAGAAGTGAATCTCGGGCGCCGACTCGATGTGGCGCAGGATATGCGTCACCGGCAGTTTGGCGAGCTCGCTTTCAAAGCTTGCCGGTGCATTCAAGACCAGCATTTCCTGCTGGCCCTTGAGCTGAAGTTTGTCGTAGAGAGTCGCCATGGATTTCTATGATAGCTCCGGTTGCGCTCGTACCGACGTACTGCTTCCCACTCATTCCGCAAAATGCCGCGGAATGAATGGGGCACGGGGCCTTTGTTGGTGCTGTGCGGACCGCTGGACCGAAGTTCTCTAGAAGTGGAAGCGATACTTCAGCTCCGCGGAGAACAATCTCGGATCGTTCCAATGAAACCCGCCGATGGTAACCGAGTTATCTTCGAGCACGCGGTGGTTGGTCACGTTGACCACGTTGACTGCGACCTTCCAGCGTTCGCCCAACGCGTGGCCGGCGGAGGCGTCGAAAGTGGTGTGGACGGGCAAATAGGGGTCTGCGTAGGGGCCGTTGTTGGGGCATGTGGATGGATCTGAGCAGGCGAGGCCGTTGGAGAAGCCCGAGCCGTAGTAAACATTGGTGGCGAACCATGTGTGTGCGGGCAGGTTGGCGGTGAATCCGGTGTTGAGGGTTTCGCGCTGGTCGTGATCGACGGGTGTGTACTTGAACCCGAGGTCGCAGGCCGGATCCGTGGCGCTGGTGCAGGTGAAGCCGCCGATGATGTTGCCGCGCTGCTCGGCGATCTGGTTCGAGTAGGTCAGGTGGAACTGGCCGAGGTGCGCCAGTTGCGGCGAACGCAGCGTCATCTCCCAGGCCCGCACCAGGGCTCCATCCACGGCGATCGGGAAGTACATGTTGGACTCGCCGAGGTTGGAGTGGTCAAGGAAGTTGTTGACGCGATTCTTGACGGTGTCCACGTCGAGGACCCAGCCCTTCACGGGAATCTGGATGCCGAACTGACGCTCCTCATCGCGTTCGCTGGGGATGGGCGTGAAGGTGTTTTCGCCGGCTGGCAGGCTGGATGCGTAGTTGAGAACCGACTGCGACACGGTTTCAAGCGGTGCGGGCTGGAAGAAGTGGCCGTAGAAGCCGCGCAGAACCCAGCGCAGGCGGGGAATCTCAACCGTTGCGCCGATGCGCGGATAGGTTGCCGACTCGTTGAGGCCTGCGTGGAAGCTGGAAAAGCGCATGCCGCCGAGCAGCGTGACGTACTGGCCCAGGCGCAGATGGTCGGAGAGGTATCCTTCCACGAGCGCGGCCGCGCCTGCGCCGGAGTTGGGACCGTAGACCCTGCTCGGCGACGTTGTATTGTCGATTACGCCGAACAGGTCGTTCTCCGCCTGGTAGAAGGTGTAGAAACCGCCGGAGAAGTTGTTGAGGCCGGCGTCGAAGTGCACGTCGCCCTGGCCGCCCACGTAGTTCGAACCCTGGCGCCATGTGGTGGCCGCGGGACGATCGTTGGCCGGTGAATCGTAGTCGGCCTGATTCCGGTGATAGAAGGGCGCGAAGGAGAACAGCGCCCTGGGCGAGAGCGTGTGCACCCAGTTGGCCAGTATGAAGGCGTCGCGCTCGGTTTGGCCGTCGCGCAAGCCGTAGGACTTGTAGTAGTTGCTCAGCGCCTCCCAATCGGTGAGGCTGGGATCGTAAGGCACCTGAAAGTAGTCCTCGCGGTACTGTGCGTTCAGGCGCAACTGGTCCTTCGGGGTCTGGTTGCGAATGAGCGAGAGGAATCCGCTCTCGGAGTTGGTCGCGTCGTGGTAAATGCCCGCGACCGGCGTGGCCAGGCCGTAGTTGGAGCGCCCGCCGGTGAGGCTTGTGTACCAGGCGGTTGCGGCCGAGTGGTCGCCGAGCGAGAGCTGGGCTTCGCCGGCGGAGCGATTGCCGGCTGTGACCATCAGTTCGCCGTCGCGGTTGCGCTCAAAGCCGTTGCGGGGCAGCACGTTGAAGACGCCGTAGGTGCGGTCGCCCACATCGGAGGCGTAGCTGCCGCGCTGGGTTTCAATCGCGTCAATGTCCTTGGGATCGATCTGCGGGCCCACGTTCGAGGCGATCTTGGTGTTGGGGATGGCGATGCCATCGATCAGCCAACTGGTCTGGTGGCCGCCGCGCATGTGCAGCATGTCGTGGGTCATGTAGGCGCCGGGAACGTAGTCGGTAATCATCTCCATGCCGATGGTGCGGTCGGCTCCGGGAGTCTGGTCAATCATGTCGCGGGTGATGAGCGTGGTGGGGGTAGCCGAGTCGGTTGCGGAGAGCGAAGTCTCCAGTCCCTCGACGACCACCGTCTGCGTGGCGCTGGCAACATCGAGCAGGATGTGGACCAGCGGGTTGGTTCCGGAGGCAATGGTGAGCGGCTCGGTGACGGTGGCGAACCCAGTCGCGGCCACGGTGAGCCGGTAGACGCCGATGGGGGCCTGGGGAAGATCGAACTCGCCCTCCAGGCTGGTCTTGGCATGAAGGATGAATTCGGAATCGGAGGCTTGCAAAGTAATATCGGCCCCGGCAACGGGACGATGCTGGGGGTCGTGGACGACACCGTGTACCGTGGCGAAGACGTTGGCGAAGGCCGGAATGGAAGCGGCCAGAAACAAGAGAACAGCAAAGGTGCAAAGGCGACGCATGAAGAGGGGAACCTCAAAGAGCGATGCGGCCAGGAACAGCCGATCGGCTCAGAGCGCAAACGTGCAGGTCAAGCTGCCCAGGCATGAGCAGGCAGAAGCTTTCAACGGAGTTTTATGCGAGGGAGGAGACGGGAGGGCCGCGGCCGGCGCGGGTTCGAATCTGGCTGAGACGTGCGGCTGCGCGTGCTGCAGCCGGCGTATGCGGCTGTACCAGCATGGCCGGCAGGCTCACCGGCGGCGCGGCCAGTGCCAGCGGGGCGTTCGAGGGCGCGAGGTTGTAGCCGGGGAAATACGGGCAGGTGGATGGCGCCGACAGGCCGGGTTTCCCGTCGTTTTGCCCCATCGTCGACGCCATTGCGCAGTGGTGCGCACCGTGGCGGCGGCAGCATGCGGGCAGGCCTGCGTCCTCCTCGGCATGCAGGGCGGCCGCAACCGGACCCAGGCCGAAGAACAGAACCAGAAAGATGGAAATCGTGCGCCGCATCTGGACTTCATGTTACATGAGGGGCAGATGCGCGCAACCCAGGCGTGTGCGGCGGTCAGTTATCATCCATCTAAGTGCTTACGAGGAAACGACTGTGAGTGAGGGAAGGGTTTCTGTTGGTTCAAAGGAGTCGTCTGCCGAGGCAGCCGCAGAGCAGGGACTTCGCCGCCCGCTGCGGGTCGCGTTGTTTGGATTTGGTACCGTGGGCAGTTCGGCGGCGCGCATCCTGGTGGAGCAGCAGCCGGAAGGCCTTCTGCTGACGCATATCTTCAACCGCGGCGTCGCGCGCAAGCGGGTGGATTGGGTTCCTTCGAGCGTGGTGTGGAGCGAAGACGCCGACGCGGTGCTGGCCTCCGATGTGGACGTGGTGGTGGAACTGGCCGGCGGCCTTGATCCGGCAGGGAACTGGGTGCGCCGCGCGCTCGAAGCCGGCAAGAGCGTGGTCACCGCCAACAAGAAGCTGATTGCCTTTCACGGCGTGGAGCTGGAACGTCTGGCCACGGCCCACGGCGGCCACCTCAAGTACGGCGCTGCCGTCGCGGGTGGAATTCCCGTGATTCCAGGCCTTGAACAAGGGCTGGCCGGCGATCGCATTGAGCGCATCGAAGGAATTCTCAACGGAACATGCAACTTCATCCTGAGCAAGATGGAAGAAGGCGCGGAGTATGCGCCGGTGCTCAAGGAGGCGCAGAGCCTGGGCTATGCCGAGGCCGATCCCACTGAGGATGTGGGCGGATTCGATGCGCGCGCCAAGCTCTCCATCCTGATGCGCCTCGCGCTGCGCCTTGAAGTCAATCCTGAAGAGATTGTGCCGCGGCCCATTACCACCATCTCCGCGGTCGACTTCAGTTATGCACGTGACCTGGGCTGCACCATCCGCCAGATTGCCCGCGCCGACCGGACAGGGGGATCTGTGGCCGCGACGGTGGGACCGATGCTGGTGGACCGCCGGTCGCCGCTGGCCTGGTCACGCGGTACGGAGAACATGGTCATCGCCACCGGCCATTACGGCGGGGACGTGGTCTTCTCCGGCCACGGCGCCGGCGGCCAGCCCACAGCGGTTGCCGTGGTCAGCGACTTACTGGCGCTGGCGCACGGATCGCGCCGCGTGGAGGTGCCTTCTGAGCCCGCGCAGGTGGGCGGCGAGTTTGAGGTGCCGCACTACATCCGCTTCCTGGTCAAGGACCGGCCGGGCATTGTGGCGGAGATTACCGGCGCACTGGCCCGGGAGCACATCAACATTCGCGCCATTGTGCAGAAGACCGGCTACCCCGCAGACGCGCTGCCGTTCGTGGTCACCGTGGAGCCGTGCAAGTCGTCCGCGCTGCAAAAGGCGCTGGCCGCCATGCGAACGATGGATTGTTTTCTGGTGGAACCGCTGGATTTGCAGATGCTGGAGTAGCAGGGAACAGGGAATAGGGAACAGGGATTAGGGATCAGGGAACGGGGATTAGGGATTAGGGATTAGCGAACCAACCTGCGATTTGTTGAGGAGGCCCAGCGATGATCGACACGATTTATCGATGTGAGATTTGCGGTTCGGAGAGCCAAAACCCTTCGAAATGGATCGTGATCCACTGCAACAACGCACAACTGACGGTCTTCAAATGGACAAAGGAAGCTGCCGAAGCGCCTCACGCCCGGCACTACTGCGGCGAGGCGCACGCGCAGGTGTATATCAGCCGGTGGTTTGAATCGTACTGCGGCTGAGTTGGCCCATCAATCGAACGGGTTTTTGTTAAGAAGTGAGCGAATCGGCCAGCGGGTTGACCACCTGAATCGAGCCATAGTGGTGTCCCGCCGCCAAGTCCTCTGAATAGACGATCGATGCGCCTGACCACTCGGCAGCCTGAAGAATGAGTGCGTCCCAAAAGGAGGTCCTGAAGCGCGCCTCAATGTTCAAGGCTCTCAGGACAGAATCGGGAGTGTTGGTTACGACTTCCCAGGTGGAGTACTCCAGGACAAGCTGGCGTACCTCTTCCACGGGAAGTGGATTCCCTGACTTGCGGCGCACGTTGATGCAGAACTCCTGAAGAACCTGCGTACTCAAGACGCCCTGGCCGGACTCCCAAAGCTGCTCCAGCAACCGTTGGGCGCGCAGATGCTTGACTCCGGCGGACTGGTCGTACGCGTATACCAGAATGTTGGTATCGACGAAGTACTTATCTCTCAATTTACCTTTCATGGAGCTCGTCGCGTGAAGCAGGCGGCGTCCAGTTCAGGTCGAATCCCGTTCGTAGCCTGGTGAGGGCGCTTTGCCGGGCCTGCCGGTAGCCCCGCCGCTCATGCACGGCCTGCTCCAGTTTGGTCGCGAGGAGGGCGCTGATGGAGGAGTCTTCTTCCGCAGCGAGAATGCGAGCCTCGCGCAGAAGGTCGGCGTCGATTTTCAGGGTGATGTTGGCCTTCATGGTTGCACGTAAACGAGTGTAGCACAGTTTTGCGTGCTTTCGCGGGTAGTATCAGCTCCTGGTTTTGTGCGTCGCCGGCCCCGTTGACTCGCGGATTACGAACTCGGGCGCCATCACGATCTCCGATGGGAACGCCTTTTCGCGGTCGGCGATCCGCTCCAGCAGAATCTGCGCACCGCGCTTGCCCATCTCCAGCAACGGCTGGCGCACGGTGGTGAGCGAGGGCGTGGAGTAGGCCGCGGATTGAATATCGTCAAAGCCAACCACTGAAACGTCCCCAGGCACCGTCAGCCCGGCGTCTTTGAGCGCGCGGATGGCGCCAATGGCGGCGATGTCGTTGAAGCAGAAGATGGCTGTGAAGTCATGCGTCTTTTCCAGCAGCCCCTGCATCGGTTTGTAGCCGATCTCGGGCGCCATGGGGTGGTAGTTGTCTTTCATTGACCAACCGGCGGAGTCGATGCGGATGACCAGCGCGGGATCGATTTTGAGGCCGATTTCGCGAGCCACCTGCTGGATGGATTCCCAGCGAAACTCCGAGTCGGGAATGGCGCGCGGCCCGCGCATGAAGGCGATGCGGCGGTGGCCGAGCGCATAAAGATGAGTGAGCGCCTGGCTAACAGCCTGGTAGTGGTCGAGCACGATATTGGTCACGTTTTCAATCGCGCTGTGCGCCGAGATAGCCACCACCGGAACCGGCACATCGATCTGCTCGGCAGGCGTATTCAGCAGCAGAAAACCATCTACAGCGCGCTCCACCAGCATGCGCGGGTACTTCTCAATCAGCTCGCGCTTCCAGTCGTGGCAGGCGGTGAAGTAGAAGTAGTGCGCGGCGGTCAGCTCCTGCACCACGCCGCTCATCACCCGTGTAAAGTAGCCCTCGCTCAGGTCCGGGGCCAGCACGCCCACGCTCATTGACTTGCTTTGGCGCAGGGAACGGGCGAAGTAGTTGGGCCGGTAATTGAGCCGCTCGGCAGCCTCGACCACCCGCTTGCGGGTCTCCTGGGGGATGGATTTGGCGGAGGGCGAGTCGTTCAGAACCAGCGAGACAGTGGTCTGTGAAAGTTTCAGATGATCGGCGAGCATGCGCAGGTTAACGTGGCCCGGCGGCGTTGCACTCTTCCCTTTTGCCATGTAGGATTTGTAGCACGTTTTTGTCAATCGGGAAACATTGTTTCCCGATTAGTGAATCGATTTTGAGGGCGTTTTTCAGGAGGATTCAGATGCGGCGGGCGTCTCTTCCTATTTCATGGGCACTTCGATCTGGTTGCGGCCTGGCTTGAGCGGCCAGCTTTGACCGCTGAACTGGAATGTGCCGGTGAGGGCTCCGGGCAGGGTGATGTCGGCGTGGAGGACGGAGCCCCCCTTGCTGTGCGGGTCGGACGGCAAGCCGGAGTAGTGGTAATCGACTTTGATCTCGCCCTGGGGGTGCGGATAGGAAGCGGTAAGCGAGGGCAGGTCGCCCAGGTGCGGCGCGATGCGGACAGTGGCGAATCCAGGGCTTGCCGGTTCCACGCCGGCTACCAGCGAGAGCAGGTCGTAGATGGGATGCGCGGTCCAGGCGTGCGAGTCGGAGCGGGTGTCGCCGGGAACCTCCGGCCAGGTGCTGAAGTGGAGCGGCAGCAGCTTGCGCCATGGACCGAGCGAGGCCAGGTACTCATCCGCCATTCCCGCGTGATCCAGCGCCCGCGCCAGGTAAAAGCGGAAGTAATACGACGCGCTGAGGACGCCGTCGGGATTGGTCCCCGGGTCGATGGCAAGCAGCTTGCGGAGAACCTCCTGCTGGCGATCTTTGGGGATCACGTCGTAGAGAACGCCGAGGATGTTGACCTGCTGGCTGAAGTTCTTCAGGTCAGGATTGTCGGCAAGCAGGCCGCGCGCCGGCGACCAGCACTTCGCGTAGATACCGTCGCCCACATGCGCCGCCCGTGTCTTATAGCGAAGACCGAGCACTGGATCGCCCAGCGAATTCTCAAGGTCGGCGGCGTCGGTCAGTGCGCCCAGGTATTCAAGCGCCGTCGCGCAGGACTCGTGGTTCGCGTCGTAAGTGGGGATTTCGCCTTTTGAGACCCAGTCGACAAAACTCCACCATGGCACTTCGCGCAGCAGGCCGTCGGGCTGCTCGTAGTGGGCGAACCAGTCGAGAACCGTCCGCGTTCCCGGCACAAGCGACTTCACAAACGCCGCATCCGGCCGGTACATCCAGTTGTCGTGCAGCATGCCGATGTAGAGCAGGGAAAAGGTGGGGATGTTCTGCGGCAGGGAGCTGGGATAGCGGCTGCGCGTAATGCCATCGGGGAAGCGCGACTGGTCAAAGGCCAGCAGCGCCTGGCGGGCGAGGCGGTCGTCACCGGCGACGGCATACGAGATCAGCGCCTGGATGCGCGTATCGCCGATGTACTGAAGCTGCTCGTAGTAGGGCGTGTCCATGTAGGTTTCATGGGCATCGAGGCGCGCGGTGCGCCAACTGATCTCCCAAATTTTGGCCAGGTCGGGATCGTTGGCATGGAAGGTGGCGAGTTCCTGGAATGGGTAGGCCGTGAACTGCGCCGTCAGCGACTCAAGCGTGAGCGGCTGGTCGCCGGTGGTGATGTCGAGGTCGAGATAGCGCCAGGTACGCCACCATAGCGGTTCAAAGGTGCGGTGCGCGCCGCCGTCGGGGAGAAAGCTGTCGGTGAGGCCGAGGGCCTTGCGGTCTCCGACTTCGTCGCGATCGCCTTTGTGCTGATTCTTGTCGTAGAGGGCCTCAGAATAGGTGAGGACGATTTTTGAACCGTTGCCGCCGGAGACGATCAGTTGCGGATAGGCAGTCGTCAGGGTTTTGCGGTCGAGAAGCAGGTGCACATGGATACCCGGAGGCAGGCCCGCAGGCGCTCCCGGAAAGTGGGACAGGGTCGGCTGCTCCGCTCCAATGCTGTCGAGACGGACGATTTCCCCGGCGCTGGTCGGCGAAAACTCCATGTGCGGCAGCTCATCCGGCACCAGCCCCCAGGGATTGTCGCCCGTGGCGTCGGCGGAGTGCGCGTGGCTCACACTCGCAAAAATACTGTCGCGCATGGGGGATGCAGCCGCAACCCATTTCGACCCTGCATCTACGATCGGCGAGTTCCAACCCCAGTCGTAGTGCGCGGCGTCGACCTGTTCGCCAGGGCCGGCAGCAAAATAGGTTAGATAGGTGACGGTCGTGCGATCCAGCGGCTGATGCCCCGGCTCCTCTTCCACCAGCCAGCCGTCGGTGCTGTCTTTGCCGGCGCCACTCACGCCTGTGCTTCCAACGCCGGTACTGATGGATGCGTCTCCCGTCGCCTCGCTCTCCAGCAGAAATGCCGTGCGGTCGGTGATCTGTGCAACAGCCGCGTAGACGCCCCAGTTCCACACCGTCGCGGTAATCAGGTTCGGTCCAGCCTGAAGAAACGGCGCCAGGTCGAATTTCTCGTACCGCCAGTGAGTCAGGTCGCCGCGCGCCGGGCCGTCGCCTACGCGCTTGCCGTTCACGTAAAGGATGAAACGGTTGTCGGCGCTGACGCGGACGATGTAGCTGGCCGGCACGGGGTTCAGCGTCAGCGCGTGCCGGAAGTGCAGCACCAGTGGCTCGCGTAACGGCGCCGTCGGGTGCGTGATCCAGCCTGCGTGCCAATCGTGGTGGGGCGGGTCAGGCGGAAGGTCCGTCTGTGCTGTTGCGGTGAGGGCTGCAAACGCAAGGACAAGAGACAAGAATGCTGGGCGCATCGGATCGGGCCTTCCATCGGACAGACACCAGCTTAGAACAGCCGGAAGCCTGGCGCCTCCGGAACCGCATTGCTCAGGCTTTAGCATTGATCCTGGGGGTAACCAGTGCGCGCCCGATCCACGCAAAAACGAACAGCGTCCCCCCGCCCACCCAGCCGCCCAGGCTGAATGGCGCAGGGAAGTGCATCGCAATCACCACGCCCGCTCCAATCAGAATTGCGGCCAGCGGGACAAACATGCGCATCCCGTAGAGAAACGTGAACGGAAGGTAATGCGCTCCCAGCAGGATCAGCAACGCAGGATAAAACAGGCTCAAGCGGAACTCGCACACCGGCACCAGCAGAAGCATGGAGAGCGGCAAGGTAAACGCGATCTGCATGCCAAGGAAATGCAGCGGGTTTTCGCGCCGGACCGATGCAGGACGACCTGTGATGCGCAGCAACAGTTGCGTGATGAGAAAGATGAAACAGCCGCACACCACCAGCTCGATAATGGCGGCGCGCGGCGTAACCCAGGTTCCCAGTGCGGCGGACACCAGCCAGAGCGTGGACGAGACAAGCTGTCCGAAGAATCCTCCGATGTAAACGGTCCGAACTTCCTTTTGAGCATCCTTCACGAGCATGAAAATTGCCTCCGGAAAAGCCAGAACCGTCATCGCTGGTTCTGCGCCGCGCGGACGTGCGCGATCTTCTGGCTATGGTTACGATTGCGCGGAACTGGTCTCACAAGAGCTACGGAAGTGACGCCCGCGGAGTTCCGTGACAGCCGGGATCTGGACCCAAGAACTCCAGAAACGTCGATTTTTCCGCTTGTATGCGCTTGATTTAGCAGCGTTGTAACCTCCTGTTCACATTTGCCCGGTAGCCTGATAAGGTGAGCACCAACGCGCCAGAGATACGTATCTCCCAAGCTCAACTTCAGCCTGAACCGGCTCCTCCAGACGGCAAACGTCCGGCCGGGGCGGCGGTTCATGAAGCTTCGGCGGTGCGCACGTTCCTGATGGCGCGCGGCAACTCGGCCTTCGCCGACCGCGTATTCCGCTGGTTGATGGTGTTGTGCGCGCTCAGCATCTTCGGCATTGTGGTGCTGATTGCCAGCGAGCTTGTGACGAGTTCCCAACTGGCGTGGCACCAGTTCGGCTTTACGTTTTTCTTCTCTTCCTTCAAAGATGCCTATACCAAACTGCCCATGTACTGGGACCCGGTCAACGGGCATTTCAGCGCGCTGCCGTTTGTCTACGGCACGCTGGTGTCTTCGTTTCTGGCGCTGCTCATGGCGGTTCCTCTGGCCATCGGCCTGGCCATCTTTCTCACCGAGATGTGCCCCCGTGCGCTGCGTGGGCCGCTGGCCTTCATGACCGAACTGCTGGCGGCGATTCCCAGCGTGATCTACGGCCTCTGGGCGGTCTTTGTGCTGGTGCCACTGCTGCGCGAGCATGTGAATCCGCTGCTGATCAAGTATCTCGGCTGGACGGGTTTCTTCGGCGACGACAATCCTACCGGCCTGGGTTTTGTATCGGCGGGCGTGATTCTGGCCATCATGATTCTGCCCATCATCTCCTCGCTCACCCGCGAAGTGATGAGGGCGGTGCCCCATTCGCAGCGCGAGGCGGTGCTGGCCATCGGCGCCACGCGCTGGGAGATGATCCGCATGGGTGTGCTGCGCAACGCGCGCATCGGCATTGTGGGCGCGGTGATTCTGGGCCTGGGCCGCGCGCTGGGCGAGACTATGGCCGTAACCATGGTCATCGGCAACAGCCCGGAAATCCACCGTTCGCTGCTGTCCAACGGCGCAACTATGTCCTCGGTCATCGCGAATGAATACGCCGAGGCATCGTCGAATCTGCACTTGAGCGCGCTGACCGAAATTGGTCTTGCGCTGTTTATCGTTACCATCATCGTGAACGCGTTGGCGCGGGTGCTGGTGTGGGCCGTAACCAGGGGTGCGCCGGCGCAGCAGCATTAAGAAGCAGCTTTTAGCCCCTAGTTTCTAGCTTTTAGCTAAAGGCAAGAACTCGGAGTTTCAAGTGAATGGACAGAAGCTAACAGTTCGGTTTAAGAAGGATTGGGAAACAGGTCGTGGCCACCAGCTTTTAGCTCTTTGGCGAAAAGCAAACACTCGGATAGCCGAGCTAGAAGCTAGAAGCTAGCAGCTGGAAGCTGCTTTCAGGAGTTCTTCGTTGGCATCGGAATACAAACTTCGGGCGCGGATACGGACGCTGGTTGACGGCGCGGCGACGGCGTTGTCCATTCTGGCCACGCTGCTGGTGATTGCGCCGCTGGTGGCCATCTTCGGCTACCTGATCTACAAGGGCGCCAGCTCGCTCAACTTCGCTTTCTTCACGCAGGTTCCGAAGCCGCCCGGCGAAGAAGGCGGCGGCATGGCCAACGCAATCGTCGGCTCCGGAGTGCTGCTGGGGCTGGCTAGCCTGATCGGGATTCCGATCGGCATCGGCGGGGGCATCTACCTGGCCGAGTTCGGCCGTGGAACCAAACTGGCCAACGCCGTCCGCTTTACCGCCGACGTGCTCAACGGCGTTCCATCGATCGTGATGGGCGTAGCCGTCTACGCGCTGATCGTTACCCCGGCCATGCCGTTCTCGGCCTTGTCTGGCGGCGTGGTGCTGGGTATCATGATGATTCCCACCGTCTGCCGCACCACTGAGGAGATGCTGCTGATGGTGCCCCACGCAGTGCGCGAAGCAGCGCTGGGCCTGGGCGTTCCCAACTGGCGGTCGGTGCTTTCAATTACAGTGAAGACGGCCTCGCCCGGCATCATTACCGGCTGCATGCTGGCCTTTGCCCGCGTCGCGGGCGAGACGGCGCCGCTCATCTTCACTGCTTTCGGAAATGCCTTTTGGAGCGTGAGCCTCAACCGCCCCATCGCCGCGCTGCCATTGCAGATTTACGTGTACGCCATCTCTCCCTACGACGATTGGCATCGCCAGGCGTGGGCCGGAGCGTTGGTCCTGATTATTTTGATCGTGCTTGCGGTTTCACTGGTTCGCTTTGTCACCAGCCGCGGCGTTTTGAAAGGGGCAAGCTAAGTGGGCGTTGGCATTGAGGTCATCAACCTGAACGCGTGGTACGCAACCAACCACACGCTGCAGGACATCAACCTGAACATCCCGGCCAACCATGCGACGGCGCTGATCGGCCCCTCGGGCTGCGGCAAGAGCACATTTGTGCGCTGCCTCAATCGCATGCACGAGACCAATCCCATTGCGCGCGTCACAGGAACCGTGCGCATCGGCGACCTCGATATTTATGAGGACGCCAAGCCGGTCGAGATTCGCCGCCGCGTGGGCATGGTCTTTCAGCGCCCCAATCCTTTTCCCACCATGTCCATCTATGACAACGTGGCCGCCGGCCTCAAGCTCAACGGGTTCAGCAACCGCCGCGCGCTGGACGAGATCGTCGAGAAATCTCTCAAGAACTCGGCGCTGTGGGACGAAGTGAAAGACGATCTCAAAAAGAAATCCGGCGCCAGCCTTTCCGGCGGCCAGCAGCAGCGGTTGTGCATTGCGCGCGCGCTCGCCGTTGACCCCGAAGTGCTGCTGATGGACGAGCCCGCCTCGGCACTCGATCCCGTTTCGACCTCGAAAATCGAAGACCTGATCTTTCAATTGAAATCGCAGTACACAATCGTGATCGTCACGCATAATATGCAACAGGCGGCCCGCGTGGCAGAGAAGACAGGGTTCTTTCTCAACGGCCGCATGGTGGAGTTCGATTCCACGCACAAGATCTTCACCAATCCCAGCGACAAGCGGACTGAGGATTACATCACGGGCAGGTTCGGATGACACGCATACGCTTTCAACAAAGCCTCGACGACCTCAAGGAGCAGCTCCTGGTGATGGCCGGCCTCGCCGAGCAGGCCATCCAGCGCGCCATTGAGGCCTACCGCGTCCGCGACCTCTCCATCTGCGACCTGGTAAGCCGCAGCGAGATTGCCATCAATCGCCTGGAGCGCGACATCGACCAGTCCTCGCTCGATCTGCTGGCCATGGAGCAGCCCATGGCCATCGATTTGCGCTTTATATTGGCGGTCATCAAGATCAATGCGGATCTAGAGCGCGTGGGCGATGCGGCCAAGAGCATCAGCGACCGCGTCCGCAACATGGACCAGATGGCCGTGGCCGATCTTCCCGTCGACATCTTCCGCATGGCGGCTCTCGCCGCCGACATGGTGCGCCGCAGCCTGCAGTCGTTCATTGAGGCCGACGCCGACATGGCCCGCACCGTGCTCACCATGGACGACGCCGTGGACGCGATGAACCGCGCCGCCTACAAGTCGCTGACCAAGGTGATGGAAGAGCAGAGCCACCTGGCTCCGCAGGCGCTGAATGCGTTGATGGTGAGCCGCAGCCTGGAGCGCGTGGCCGACCACGCCACCAACATCGCCGAAGACGTGATCTTCTGGGTGCAGGGCGCCGACGTGCGCCACCACAAGAGCGTTACCGGCGGCCGCGACGCCCGCGCGGGCCTGGAAGCCGATCCGGTCCCAAAGGCATAAGCGCGACTCCCGCAGCACACGTGAGTAACTTGCTGCGTTCCTTCGGATTCCCACGCTCGACGCTGTACTCTTGAGCCATGGATACGGCTCAACACCAGGCGCCAGCCGCCGTCTACACGCGCAGACTTCAGGAGCTTGAGCGGGAGCAGCGCGCCGAGCAGCGCCGCGAAAAGCGCCTGGGATTCAGCAAGCTCGCTGTTGCCGGGCTCACGCTGATTGCCGCAATCGTTCTGCTGCGCTATTCGGCTTTTCTGGAGTTTCTCGCCCTTCCCATCGTTGTGTTCATCGTGCTGGCCGTGCTGCAGGAAAAGCTGATCCGGCGCATCCGCATCCGTTCCCGCTCCATCGATTTCTACCTTCGCGGACTGGCGCGCCTGAGCGGTGAGTGGGCGGGAACCGGCGAAACCGGCGACCGATTCCTCGACCCGCTGCATCCCTACGCGCGCGATCTCGACCTCTTCGGCAAGGCTTCGATCTTTGAGCTGCTGTGCACCGCGCGCACCCACGCCGGCGAAGAGACTCTGGCCGCGTGGCTGCAGACCGCCGCGCCTGTAGATGAGATTCTGCTCCGCCAGCAGGCCATTCGCGATCTGACCGGCCGCGTGCAATTCCGTGAGCGGCTTTTCTCGCTCGGCGAAACGGTTCGCCTGGGCGTGCAGCCCGATGCCCTCGCTAAATGGGGCGAACGCAGGCCGTTTTTTCCTGAGCGCTCAACGCGCGTCGTTACCACCGTGCTGGGCATTCTGTGGGTTGCCGGCATTGTCGCCTGGATCGTGTGGGGTCTGGGCGCAATCGCCCTGGCCATTTCCGTTTTGAACCTGGCCTGGGCGCACCGCCTGCACGCGCGATTTGAAGAGGCCGCCGACCGCATCGAGAAGGCCACGGAAGACCTGGAACTGCTGGCCGGCGTGCTGGCGCTGCTGGAGCAGGAGCAGTTTTCGTCTCCCCAACTCATCGAGATTCAGGCGGCTCTAAAGCGTGAGGGGGGTGCGCCTTCGGTGGCGATCAGGCGACTGGCCCGCACGGTCGAATACCTGAAGTCGCGGCGCAATCCGGCGCTTCGCCCGCTGGACGTATTCACCTACTGGTGCGGCCAATTGGTTTTTGCCGCCGAGCGCTGGCAGCAGATCCATGGTCCGCAAATCCGCGGCTGGCTCTCGGCCGTGGGCAAACTGGAAGCGCTGACGGCGCTCTCGGGCTATGCCTACGAGCACCCTGAAGATGTCTTTCCGGAGCTCGTTCCGTCGGGCGCCGCGCTGTTTGACGCCGAAGGCCTGGGCCATCCGCTCCTGTCCGTGGACAAGGCCGTCCGCAATGACATCAAGCTCGGCGACGGTCTGCAGCTGATCATTCTGAGCGGCCCGAACATGGCCGGTAAGAGCACCTTCATTCGCAGCGTGGGCGCCAACGCCGTGCTGGCCCAGTGCGGCGCGCCGGTGCGGGCCACGCGGCTGCGTCTTTCGCCGCTCGCCGTCGCCGCGTCCATCTGCATTCTCGATTCGCTTTCGGGCGGCGTCTCGCGCTTCTATGCCGAGATTCACCGGGTCAAGCTGGTCTCCGACCTGACGCTGGGGCCGGTTCCAGTGCTGTTTCTCCTGGACGAGCTGCTCTCCGGCACCAACTCTCACGACCGCCTGGCCGGAACCGAATTCGTGGTGCGCAGCTTTGTGGAGCGCAACGCCATCGGCATTGTCAGCACCCACGACCTGGCGCTGGCCCGCATTCCCGAATCGATGGGCGCCCGCGCCGCCAACTGCCACTTTGAGGACCGGTTCGAAGATGGCCAGTTGATCTTCGACTACAAGCTGAAGCCCGGCATTGTGCAGACCAGCAACGCCCTGGAGTTGATGCGGTCGATTGGGCTGGGAGTGAGCCGGGTGGGAAAAGACTAGTAAGGCAATGTTGCCGCTTTGGTAGGTTCCGAGCAGATGTTAATCTGCTAGCCGGTACGGATGGCTGCTTTTAGCCGTGATCCTGTTTATCCCCCAGTAACTGACGAATAGGCGACGATACGGAAACGACAACGCGTAGCCAGCCGACTCAGTAGATGTTGAGGTCCAATGGGATGCGTGTCTCTGGAAGAATCTTCTCAATGTTGATGCATGTTTGAATCGCAACTAGAAGCCGCAGAGCTGGGAGGACACCGCGTTCGCGGGAACTGCCATGCGCGTTGGCAAAGCTCTTGTAGTTGCGTGCGATGACTGCCTTGGCGAGATCGCCAACCGTTTCGATACTTGCGGGTATGGCCCTGGCGGGGTACAGCATTGCTGCACGAAGCGCGAGCAGGATCAAGACAATTGAACCCATGGTGATGATGCCACCGCTGATCCGAAACCCGATGAAGACACGCGCATAAACCAGAAGAGACACAGGCAAGGCAAGACACAGGACTAGAAGCCATAATGGCAAGTTCAATTGAGGCAGTTCCAACCCAAGCTCTGACTGAAGGGAAGCCCATTGCAAATGGCGGGTCCGCCACGGCAGCAAATCGTGAATCCGTGTCGCTGGGTGGACGGCAGATCGTGGGGTCTCGGTTACATTCTGAAAAGCTCGGCGCAGTTTGTTGAATGCCACCATCGATAGACATGAGTCCTCGACTTGATACTTCGCAAGCCCATCAATGCGTTGACTCAGTTCTTGGATGCTGATCCCGGCTAGATTGTAGTAATCGCCGAGATCAACGCCGAACGATTGTTCAATCGACTCAAACAGCTCCCACGTATCCTCGCCGACTTCGTTGGAACCTTGCTGGTCCTGCGCGCCAAGGAGAGTCATGCATTTGCCCCTCCACATTATGCGCTAGTTCTTGAGCCTTTTGCGACTGTCGTGGTCGAATGACCGGCAATCCGGAAGTAACCGCCCCCGAATAGGGGTAAGGTGCGGATGGGCGACGATACGATAGTTGGCGCAATTCAGGAATCAGGCTCGTGTTGTAGCTGCCATAGCAATCAATGCGACTGCGAGAATGAGAGCAGGAAGGAATATCGCTCCGACAATGTGGATGAGTATTCCAGGTGCGCTTTGGCCCACGATCGGTATGCCGATACAAATCGCAACAAGGGGATAGAAGAAGACGAGAACCGCCATCAGAATGCGGGCTTTGGGGTGACTTTGGCGGCCCATCCCACGAATCCGATAAAAGACAGAAGCATCCCTAGTATTGCGACGAGAACGACAGCACTGTAACGATCCCCAATGAAATCGACCCTTGCATCAACGTAGGTAACAGCGATGCTTATTGTGAGCAAAGCCGTTCCAACGATCGCAGAAATTCTGAAGGGCTGTTTCATGGTTGGTGTTCTCGATTGTACTGTTCCCGCCGGGCAAAGCGACCCTGTCGAATCACCGGCAACTCGTCAGTTACTGGTCGATAACCATGCGGACCTTCCTTTTTGAGACCTAAAAAAGCCCCAGGCAGAAAGGAACTTAAAGCTCCCACCAATCCAGCAGCATCATCCGTGGATAGTAGAGCCCGGCGCGCAGAACTGCGTCTGCGCCGTGCAGGTTGCGCAGGATTCTTGCGTAGGCCTCAAGCTGGGGCGCGAAGAGCGTGTGCAGCCGGGGCAGCGCCGCGGCGGGGTCTGGCGCGTCGGCGTGCGCGGTCTTGTAGTCGATGATCCACCAGGCCTGCTCGCCTTCTGACTCGGGCGTCAATCCCCCGCGAAAGACGCGGTCGACGCGCACGGTGCTGAGCGAGCCCGAGATAACTCCAGCCCAGCAGACCTCGCTGGCGGCGTCGGCGTGCGGCGAGAGAATCCACTGGCCGACGGGGTCATTGGTGGCGGCGAGGGCGAGTTTGACCGCCTCGGCAGCAAGGCTCGCGGCCTGGGCCTGATCCACACCCAGACCGCGCACCTGGGCTGCAATGCGCGGCTGAAGACGGTGCAAGGCTGTGCGCGCTGCGGGCCAATTTGAGGTTGCGCGCAGGCGAGCCAGCTCTTCCAGAAGCTCGTGAACGGCCGTTCCCAGTGCGCGGGAGAGCAGGCCGCCTTCGTGGCGTGCGTAAAGTTGGGAAGCGCCCAGTCCGGAAACGGACTCCCCTGACGGAGCGGTTCCGTCTGCCTGCTGCGGAGACTGGTAACCTGCAGGAAGCCGGCGGATGAGCGTTGGCCTAATGGTCGAAGGCATCACCACCAGGTTGCTGTTGCCCTCGGCGGCAATTGAGGCGATCACGGTCGAAGCAGCCTCGCGGTCCATCTTCCAGTCGTCAAATCGGGCGCGAATCTCCGCCTCCAGAGCCGGCCACGCCGTTTTCAGCAGCCCTTTGGAGGGCTGGACTACGGCGAGACTGCCGTCCTTGTCCACCTTGTACGCCGGACGGGCAAAGAGATGCAGTTCGTCTCGCGCACGAGTGGCCGCGACGTAGAGAATCCGCCGGTCCTCCTGCGACTCGCGCACCTTATAGACCTGATCGACCCAGGCCTTCGTCCTGCCGCTATCGGCGCCCTTGGACTGCTGCGGCGCAATGAGGAATTCGGTGATTTCGCCCGAGTCGTCCGGCTCTTCCAAACCACGCTCCAGCCCCCGTTCCAGCCAGGACAGCATCTTCGGCTTGCCGCCTCCTGTGCCGGCCTGCAGGTCGGGGACGATGACCACCTCGAATTCCAGGCCCTTTGACTTGTGGATGGTCATCAACTGGACACCGCAATCGCTGCCGGCCTCAGCGTCGGGAAGGGCGGTGAGCTTGTCGAGGGCGGCGTCGAGGGCCGGGCTGAGCAGGTCCTGCTCGCCGCCGGGCAGCTTGTCAAGACAGCTCCACAGCAGGTCGAGGTTGGCGCGCGCGGTCGAGTCCACGCAGGCGTCGCCGCCCAGCCGCAGCCAGACCTGCTGGAGCCAGGCTCCCAGGGTCGAGGTTGGTTGGGTTGAACGGAGTGTGGGAACAGATTGCACAGCCCCAAGGACGCGGACGGCGGCCTGACGGCCTTCTGCGCTGAGGAGCGGCAGGCGTTCGGCAAGCAGCTCGGGGACAGGCCGGGCGAGCAGGGCTGGATCATCGGCGCTGGTGAGCCGGTGCAGGTCGTCGAGGGCCAGGCCGCACCAGGGAGCGCGCAGAACACCCAGCCAGGATACCCGGTCGCAGGGATTGAACAGCGCACGGGCCAGAGCCAGTCCGTCAAGGATTTCGGGCCGGGCGGAGAGCTTTTCGAGTTCAATGGCGCGGAAGGGGATTGCCGCTTCGCGAAGCGCTTCGGCGATGGAAGCCAGTGACTTTTTAGCGCGGGCAAGGACGGCGATGCGGTACTTCCGGCCGCTGGCCCGTGCCTGTTCCATGCGGCTGATGTGATTCTGGATCAGCGCAACGATCTCCTGACCCTGAGCATGGCCGGCGGCTTCCTTTTCAAGAAGGCCGACTTGAACGGCCGCTTTGCCGTGAGTAGTTTGCGGCTCAAAGTTCAGGTGTAACTTGAAGGCTGGTTCGCCGACGGGCACCGGGCCGGCAGGAGCTTCACCAGAGAGATGGCGCGCGGGCTCAGCTTTTGAGAAAGCCACATTGCTGCCGTCATTTACAGCAAATACCTCATCAAAAATATCGTTTACGCGCTTCACCAATGTGGGCGCCGTTCTGAAATTCGCCGATAGCGGTACGAAGCCGAAGGGGAGCGGTTCGTTGGGCGGGATTTCGAGGCCGATTTCCTTGACACGGGTGAAGAGTTCGACGTCGGCGTCGCGAAAAAAATAGATGGACTGCATGGGGTCGCCGACGGCAAAACACGTGCGGCCGGTGGTGTCGGGCCAGGCGGCAATGAGGACAGAGAGCAACTGGTGCTGGCGGCGGCTGGTGTCCTGGAACTCGTCGACCAGAAGGTGGCGGATACCGTCGGCGAGGGTTATGGCGGCATCACTGGGCTGACCGTCTTCGGCTTTCAGGACGCGCTGCGCGATCTGGGCAACTTCGACGAAGTCCACCCTTGCGGACTCGGCGAAGACCACCTGGAGCTGGGCGGCGGCGTGGCCGAGGAGGGTGAAGCAGGCCTTCACGATCTTCCAGTCGTCGTCAGTGTAGTGAAGCGGGGGCAGATTGCGGACTGCGGAGAGGGCGGATTCGAGGCCGGGAACGGCGTTGAGTTCGGCGATCAGGCCCAGAAGCCTGGCTTTTTCAGTTTTGAACTCGGAGGGAAAACCGAGGCGCTTGTCCACCTGCTTGCGGAACGTGTCGCCGCCGGTAAGGAGGAGATTGGCCAGACCGGCGGAGGCATGGAGGGCATCTTGGACTTCCTCAGTGGAGTTGAATGGGCCGGCAGGGAACTCGGCGATCTCCGCCAGGGAGCGATGCTGCTCGCCGAAGGGCTGCTGGCAGGCGAAGCGGGCGAGTTCGAGCGCTTCCTCGCACGCACCCGGGACCTGCCCGAGGAACTGGCTGAGCCGGTTGAGCGTCTCCCGGATTGCATTCTCGAAGGGCCGCTCCAGGCGCTCCCGCAAGGTGTCCCAATCCGGTTCGCGGTCGAGGACGAAGCCGTGCATCCACCGGTCGCGGCTGCTGAGCATCTCGACGAGCTGCGTTTCCAGCTCCTGCCAGTTGTTGTCGCGCCACAGCAACAGGTCGGCGATGGCCGTGCTGAGGGCCGGCTTGGCCGCGTCAATGTGTTGCAGAGTTTGGCGTGCGGCGCGGCGGTAGAGGTCGTCGGGCTGGTCGGCGATGGTCAGGCCGCCGCCGAGGCCGGAGAGAAGCGGTTGCTGCAGGGCGAGTTCGCGGCAGAAGGAGTCAATGGTGGAGATGCGCAGTTGCGCGGGCAGTTCGAGCAGCTTCCAGCCGGAGGCGTTGGAGCGCTCGAGGACGCGCCGGGCGAGCGCGGTGGGTTCGGGGGCCCGGAGCGCGTCGAGGATGCGGTTGCGCATTTCGGCGGCGGCGGCGATGGTGAAGGTGATGGCGACGACCTGGCCGGGCTGGTCCACCTCGGCCAGGAGGGAAAGGAATCGCTCGGTGAGCAGGGTCGTTTTGCCTGAGCCGGCAGGAGCCTGAACGAGGATGGAGCGGGCTGTATCCAACGCCTGCTCACGCTGAGATTGGTCGGGAGGCGGGGCCTTAGTCATCGGCCGCCTCCTCGCTTTCCGATTCTTCGTCTCCCAGTGCGAACCGGCTCTCCTGAACGCGGCAGAGGGTTTGCAGGCCGCAACGCTCACAGGTTTTGGGATACTCGCGCGGGTCTACCTCGGCGCGGCCGCCGAGGAAGTCGCGGGCCAGTTGCTCGATGGCCCGGCGCCAGTCGATGAGGTCTTCGGGGGTGAGCTTATTTCTCTCCAGGGTTGTGTTGCTCTTCAGACCGGCAAAGACGGTGGAGGCGGGGTCAAAGACGCGCCCGGTAAATTCAATCTGGCCGGGCCGGACCTTGGCGAAGACCAGTCCGCCGAGCGGCTCGGTTCCGCGGTTGAGGGCGAAGCCGGCGTAGAGGGGGAGCTGGACGTCGTCGGGACGAGGCGGGTCCCACGAGCGCGGCGAGACGTTGCCGGACTTGTAATCGATGACCAGGAGGGTGCCGTCCGTGAGCTGGTCGAGGCGGTCGAGGCGCAGCTTGAAGAGAAGGCCTTCGAGTTCAATGGTGCGGCCGGCTTCGGTTTCGGCGACCTCGAAGTCGATGCGCGAGGACTCGAATGCGAGCCACTCGGTGACCAAAGTAGTGAGGCGCTGCGCTTCCAGTTCCAGGTAACGGCGGGGCATTCGATCGCGAATTTCAGATGAAAGTTCCTGTTGAAGAACCTGCTGGACATGTTTGATTACAAATGCTTTTTGATCTGTGATGCCTTGAAGCTCTTGGAGCGAATGGATTCCGTCAGGCGGCCCGGCCCAGATGGAGTGGAGAACTTCGTGGAGGAGATTTCCGCGCTGCGGAGGGGTCAGGCCGGCCTCGGCCGGTTCCCAGGTTTGGGCACCGAGCCGGGCGGTGGCGAAGGCCTTGAAGGGGCATTGGGACTGGGAGGTGAGGACGCTGGACCCGCCTTCGACCTTGCCTGGCGCGAACGGAATGCGGCTGACGTCTTCAAAGGAGACGGCGACGGACGGCGGGCTGGCGGGCGCGGTGAGCCCAGGCGGGAGCGGCAGCGGGGGGCCGGCGAGCTGGGTGAGGAGGCGCGAGGGGCGCGATTCGACGGCCTGGTTCTGGCGGGGGTAGCTGAAGCGGACCTCGTGCGCCGAGGCAAGGATGCGGGAAGAGATGGCGTTGGCCAGATCCCAGTCGAGCTGGGGCGCAGCGTGAGGCATTCTGGCTTGGCGCTGGACTTCGGGTGGCAGCAGCGGATGGGTTGTGCCGCTTGCAGGCCAGGTGTCCTCACTGGCGCCGAGGAACCAGATTGCATCGGCGGTGAGGCCGGCGGATTCGGCGGGACCGGCGATCTGGATGGGCGCGTCGCGGGATTCGGGGGCGAAGAGGGTTTCGTCCAGGGTGCGGGCAAGGATGGAGAGGAAGTCAGCCCAGGCGATGCGGCGGCCGTCGAATCCGAGCGAGCCGGCGGATTCGACCGCAAGCTGCCAGCGGCGGAAGACCTGGTGCTCGGCGCTCTGGAGGGTGTTGGCGGCGGCGAACTGGAGAGATTCCAGCAGGCGCGGGACCAGTTCGGCCCAGTCGAAAGGGGATTGGATGCGGCGTGCTCGGTCCGACAACTCAGCCTGGACTTCGGAGATGCGGCTGAGCCAGGAAGTGGCTGGTGAACCTTCCTCTTCTTGGCTGGCGATTCTCTGGACTGCTGCGGTGAAGGCCTTCAGGCTCCATTGGGGCTGCTGTCGATTGCGGCGGCGAATCTGGCGCATGGCGGATTGCAGCGCGGAGGACTCTGCGGCGGTAGCAGCGTAACCGGAGGAGAACAGCCAGTCGAGTTCGTGCTCGGCGATCGGCAAGGTGAGCCAGCGAAGGAGCAGGTTCGCGGCGCGGGCGAGCGCGATCTGGCTGAGCGGGACGCCGAGGGAGAACTCGAACGGCGAGGAGCGGGAAGAACCGGGAACCAGGTTCAGGAAGGCGCGTTCGATCTCGCCTCGGCGCTGACTCAGATCCTGTGTGACGACCAGAAGGCGAGCCTGCGGGTTGACGGCGAGTTGGCGAGCGCACCAGAGGGCGCAGGCAGCGAGCTCGGACTGGGCGTTTGGGGCTTCGTAGAAGGAGACGGAGGTAGCGGGTTCGGCGGAATCGGCTTCGCGCCAGGTTCCCCATGCGTCGAAAACGGCTTTTTGGATGGGGAGAATGCGGTCAAATCCTGCCAGAAGCAGTGGGGGGCGCGGCCCGGATTCGGATTCAAGCAGAGAGATCAGCTCAAGAGGCAGGCGGGCGGGGCTGAGCAGACGGCCGGTGGCGCAGGCTTGATCAAAACGGACAAGCCAGGCGCTGAAGGCGGCTGCATCCTGCTGCCAGGCGGTTCGTGCCGTTCCGGATAGAAGGCGAGGTGCATAGGCGGCCAGCAGTTGGTGGGCTTCGATGGTCAGGTCAGCCAGGCGATGGCGCGGGCCTTCGAGCGTGGCGGCCATGTGCTGGCCTGCGCCGGCGATTTCAACCCAGATGGCCCGCTCCTGCGTGGGGTTGAGCAGGAGGCGCGGGTCTTCAAGGGCACGCGAGCGCTCTTCCCAGGCAGTGCGGACAAAGGTGTTCCAGTCCTGAATGTGGGGGGCGGGCCAGGCGGTGAGGCCCTCGGCGCGGCGGGCGCGGTGGAAACTGGCTGCAATTGCCCGGGCGGCACGGTCGCTGGCGGTGACCAGCAGTCCGCCGTCGCGCAGCCACGCGTCGATTGCCGATGCGGATAGACCCATTTCAGGGTTATACGCCGTGGGGCGGGGGGAGTGCTACGCGTGGAAAACGGCGCAACAGGTCTCCCCCCCACCCTGTGCTTGTGAGAAGCGCCCTGTTTTCAATGCGTTGGCGGCAGGGTCTACCGTAAAGTACTTGTTTTCAGGAACCTGGAAGCCAAATATGTGAAAAAAGAGAAGTTATGCGGATTCGCGCGGGGCCCTCAGGACGGTTGAATGACCTGGTCTTCCGTAAAGGTCAATCTCCTGAATCGAGGTTAGCCCTTTTGAGGGAAATAATCGGCAAAGGGTGGTTTGGCGGGAGTGCATGATGATAAAGGGGTTAGGTTGGCCGATCGAGAAATATGGCTTGACCAGTCGTTGGATGGGACAACTGGACTCCGAGTCGGTGGCCTTCCGGGAACTTCCCGTTTCCTTGCCCCTTGGGCGTTTACGGGGACCTATACGGAAATCGATGCAGAAACCGCTCTCAACCAGTGAATTGCCCCAATGGCGATGAATGGATGAGTGGCGCTACGGCCACGAGCGAAATCGATTGCCAACACAGCCACGCCTTCTTCGGCCGTTCCAAAAACCTGCCGGCGATGGGTGCCGTAAACGCATGATTCGGCTGTGCCGAAAACAGCGGTTTTCACCCTTCCAAAAACAGGTGATTACCGAAGGAAATGGGCTTGGCTGCGCATTCTCAGCAAGGGGTTATAGGGGTACTCCCAGGGCTAGGAATGCCACCCTGCACTCAAATGACGGCGAGACTCCTTGCCACGTATGCTCCAATGGATTAGCGTTCGATTCCTCTTTTCAGAAACTCAAGTTCTTCAAGGGCAAATCCATAACTTCTCTTTTTCTTCGCTACAAATAGCGTTATGCGTAAAATAAATATCTGTTTTGCGTATTTTATGCGATTAATGTGTTTATTATTACTTACGGTGAATGTGATGATTATCGAATTCCGTGTCAAAAATTTCCGTAGCCTTAGGGATGAGCAGGTCCTCAGTCTCGTCGCCTCCAAAGACAAAACTGACCAGGACACCCACATTCTTCTCACGGGCATATCTGCCGCACCAGGCCTTTTGTGCAGTGCCGCGATCTATGGCGCAAATGCCAGTGGAAAATCCAACCTCATCAAGGCACTTCAATACATGCGCGGTGTGGTCATCGAGTCAGCTACCTTAATTCAGCCAGGCCAGACGTATGCAGTGCAGCCTTTTCGGCTCGACGCCATTTCATCCGATCTGCCGACGGAGTTTGAGGTCACGTTTTTGCGAGACGGGGTTCGTTACCAGTACGGTTTTGCCATGACACAACAGCGCATCATGGAAGAGCATTTGCTCGTATACAAAGCCTTCAAGCCCCAGAAGTGGTTCGAACGGTGGTTTGATCAAAAGAATGGGAAGGACGTTTACGAATTTGGCCCTGCTCTAAAAGGCCCGAAGAATCTATGGGAAAGTGCAACCCGACAAAATTCTCTTTTTCTCTCGATGGCAGCACAGCTTAATAGCGAAGCATTAAGGCCGGTTTTTGACTGGTTCTTGAATCATTTGGTTATCTTCAACGAACAGGCACGCCTAAGCCCGCAAGTGTCGATTCAAATGCTTCAAGAGGCCGAAGATCATGGGAAAATATGCAATTTTCTAAATTCCGCCGACATGAGCATTGTGGACATCGACGTGGAATTACGTAAGGTGCCAGGACAGACAGTGCGTTTCGATCTAGTGGGAGGCAAAACAGAGGTCCTTAATGAGGAGATAGATCAGCATCAGTTGCATTTCTATCACCAGACGGACCAAGGAAAGGTGATGTTTGATCTTCTTGATGAATCGAACGGTACGCGTAACCTTCTTTTTCTTGCAGGACCCGTCCTTGACATTCTGAGGAAAGGGCTGACATTGGTAGTCGATGAACTTGATACCAGCCTTCATACATTACTGGTGCGTGAATTGGTTCGGCTATTTCATGGGCGCAAAACCAATACCGGCAAGGCGCAGCTAATTTTTACAACTCATGACACTTCTTTACTGAGTGCACAAGGTCTTTTCCGTCGTGATCAGATATGGGTGGTCGAGAAGGATGCATCTCAAGCAACTTCTCTGACCAGCTTCGCAGAATTTAGCGTTCGGAAGAAAGAGGCGTTGGAGCGGGGATACCTCACTGGAAGGTATGGGGGTGTACCGTTCTTGGACCCCAGTCTAGGGATGGTGCACTGATGGCTCGTGATAACTCTCCTAAAGAGCGTCAAAGGAAGCAGCTTGAACGCAAGATTGGGCGGCGAGCGCCATATGATCGCATCCTGCTCGTATCAGAAGGTAGTAAGACCGAACCGAATTATTTTTGTGAGATTCGCGCTTTTTTCCGGCTCCACACAGCTAACGTGCAGGTTCATCCTTCCGATTTGGGTACTGCGCCTCACCAAGTGGTCAGATATGCGAAGGAGTTGTTCGAGAAGGGCGACCGTCAAAAGAACATTCAGCCGAGAGCCTTTGAAAAGGTCTTCGCGCTTTTCGACCGGGATGACCACTTAACCTATTTTGATGCTCTGACGCAGGCCGAATCTCTGAACGGGAAGTTGCGCAATGACGAAAGGAAAATTGTCGAGTTTCGCGCCGTTGCCTCGGTTCCCAGTTTCGAGTTGTGGTTGCTGTTGCACTACGAAGAAATCCATGCACCAATCCATCGCAACGAGGTAATACGCCGGCTCAAGGGGTATTTACCAACCTACGAGAAGGGCGCGAAGGGCACATTCGAGACTACGCGGCAACACCTCGATGCCGCCTCGCAACGAGCCGAAGAGTTGAAGCAACGGTTCAACGCCTACGATGCTCCTGAACCATTTACGGCTGTGGCAGATGTGGTTAGTCTATTGGTTGCCCTTCGCAAATAGCACACGCGGTGGGTATTCCATTGTCTCAACCTAGCCAGGTTACGCGCCCATTTCCTTCGATAATCACCCGTTTTTGGAAGGGCTGATCTAATCGCTCTCGGCGCCAGTGAATACGCCCTTGTGTGTGCAATCGGGTAGGTTTTTGGAACGTCCGGAGTACGCGTGGCAGTGGCAAAAGGTGCCAAAATACATCAGGCCAATAGAAGGTGTATCCTGGGCCCACGGGTCCGCTTCTGACCGGCAAACCGGAAATGGCTCCCGAAAAGTCGGCTTGTCGAACGGTGCTGCGCGGGCATTGGCGCACTTGCGGGCTGCTTGCCGGCGAACCGGGAGCCGCTGTTACGACCGGCGTTCGGTTCGGGTGTGCGGGGGCGGTTGTAAACTGGGGGGGTGATTCGCCTCCCGATTGCTTCTTCATTGCTTGCTGTGGTTGTGCTGGCCGGGTGCCACTCGACGCCGAAGCCGGTTCCCGATGGAGCCGCCGGTCGGAATTTCAAGGTTTATAAGCTGCGCGGGAAGGTTGTTTCGACCGATGCGGCCAGGGGCCAGGTGACGCTGGATGCTGGGGCGATTCCGGGCTTCATGGACGCGATGACCATGCCCTACAAACTGAAGGACCCAAGCATCCTGGGTGAACTGCACTCTGGCGACGCGATCACAGCCGACGTTCTGGTTTCACAGGACGCGAATGCCGATGTGCTGCTGGACCACATCGTCGTGGTGGCGCAGGGAAGGCCCGATTACAAGCCGACCGTGATCTATCATGTGCCGGCCGCGGGCGATGCGGCGCCGGATTTCAAGCTCAAAAATCAGGATGGGCGGGCGATCCATGTGGGCCAGTTCAAAGGCCACGCGCTGCTGGTGACCTTTATCTATACGCGCTGCCCGCTGCCGGATTTTTGCCCGCGGGTGACGCGGAATTTTGCCGTTTTGCAGAAGCAGATTGAAGCTACTCCGGCACTGCGGGGCACGCACCTGCTGTGCGTGAGCTTCGATCCGGAACAGGATACGCCGGAGCGGCTGCGGGCGTATGGGGCGCAATACATTGGCAGCGACGCGAAGGGCGCGTTTGCGGATTGGGATTTTGCCGTGCCGGAGAAGCCGGTGCTCAAGGAGATGGCCAAGTGGTTCGATGTGGGAATGACGCCTGGGCCGGACGCGACCATCAACCACTCGCTTTCAACCACGCTGATTGGCGCCGATGGGAAAGTGGTCAGCTTCTATCCGGGGAATGAGTGGACGGTGGAGCAGATATTGGCGGATTTGAAAGTGTGGGCGGCCAGAGCGGGGTAAGGCGGGGTATGATTTCAGAGAGATAGTTCGGAGTTCGAATTACGCCGGAGCGGACGCAACGCAAGGAGTTCACGACCAATGAGCAATGGACTGCAGGTTTTGAAGGACGGCAATCTGGATTTTCTTTCGCTGGGAGCGCTGGTTCACCGGCTCGATCCGGGGATTATTCCATTCCGGAAGGCAACGGAGGCGAAGATTCACGTGAGCGGCGGCGAATTCAACGTGGCCGCCAACCTTGCCGATTGTTTTGGGATGAAGACCGCGATCGCCTCGGCGATGGTGGATTACCCGATTGGCGACCTGATTGCGGAACGCGTGCGGGCCATGGGGGTGAAGCCGTTCTACAAGCACTTCGTCCACGACGGCGCGACCGGGCCGAATATGGCGGCGGTCTACAGCGACCGGGGATTTGGCTTGCGCGCTCCGGTGGTGTTTTATAACCGGGCCAACGAGGCGGCGGCGCAACTGAAGCGGGGAGATTTCGACTGGGCTGCACTCTTTGCCGGTGGCGTGCGCTGGGTGCACAGCGGCGGGATTTTTGCGGCGCTGTCGCCCACCACGGCTCCGCTGGCCGCGGAGATGATGAAGGCAGCCAAGGCCGCGGGGGCCATCACGTCGTTCGATTTGAACTTTCGCGAGAAGCTGTGGAAGATTCACGGCGGCAACGAGCGGGCCGTGGAGACCATTGCGACCATTGTTGAGAATGTGGATGTGCTGGTGGGCAATGAAGAGGATTTGCAGAAGGGGCTGGGGATTCCGGGGCCGGAGGTGCAGGCGAAATCGAAGCTCGACCCCAGCGTGTTCTTTGGCATGATTGAAAACGTGGTGAAGAAGCACAAGCAGGTGAAGGCGGTGGCGACGACGCTGAGGGAAGTCCACTCCACCAACCGGCATAGCTGGAGCGCGGTGGCCTGGATCGACGGGAAAACCTACACGGCGCCGACGGCGGAACTCGAGGTTTACGACCGCGTGGGGGGCGGGGACGGGTTTGCGGCGGGCCTGATCTACGGCCTGCTGAGCGGCGAGGCTCCGGAAGAGGCGGTCAAGCTGGGTTGGGCGCATGGCGCGCTGCTGACTACGTTCCCCGGCGACACCACCATGGCCACGTTGGACCAGGTGCGCGCGTTCGCCAAGGGCGGTTCCGCGCGCATCCAGCGCTAACCACCACTGCCACCCGCGGTGGGGCAGACGCCCGCGGGAGGCTCGCACTGGCCTTGGTGCTTTCCATCCTTGCGACCATCCCGCTGACGAAGACCTGTCCGCGGGGACAGCGGTGAGTCGCAAGGATGCGGCACCCCCTGCATGCGATAGCTGACCCGTGACGCCTGATCCCTGGCAACCGACAACTGACAACCGATCTCCGATCTCCGACCCCTGATCTCCAAAGTGCTATTCTCCAGAGCGAGATGCACGGTTTGCCGCTGCTCGAATTTGTCGCTGTGGCCATGCTCATTCTGGCCAACGCCTTTTTTGTGGCCGCGGAGTTTGCGCTGGTGTCGATCCGCGACACGCGCATTGAGCAGATGCTGGCGGCCGGGGTGCAGGGAGCGCGTGCGGTGCGGCGGCTGCAGCAGGATCTGGACGACTTTTTGCCCGCCGTGCAACTGGGCGTGACGCTCTGCTCGCTGGCGCTGGGATGGATTGGCGAGCCATTGGCGGCGAATATTCTGCTGGGCTGGCTGGGGCTGCTGCCTCTGACCGAACCGCATGCTCTGCTTTACGCGCACATTGTTGCCGTGACGATCGGCTTCGCGCTGATTACGTATTTTCATGTGGTGATCGGGGAGCTTGTGCCCAAGTCGCTGGCGTTGCGGCGGGCCGAGGCGCTGGCGGTGGCGGTGGCGCCGCCGATGCTGGTGTTCATGGCCGTGGTGCGGCCGGCGGTGCGATTCCTCAAGAGCTCGGCTGCCGTGATCTTGAAGGGATTCGACATTCCCATGTCGGAGCGCGCGCAGGTGCATTCGCCGGAGGAGCTGAAGTTGATCGCCACGGCGGCGCGGCGCATGGGCGTGCTGCCCAAGTTTCAGGAGACGCTGATTCATCGCACGCTGGAGCTGGACGAGGTTTCCATTCGCGAGATCATGACGCCGCGGCAGAAGATCTTCTCATTGCCGTCGAACATGCTGGTGGAGGACGCGAGCGCGAAGGTAATTGACCGCAAGCGGTCGCGTGTGCCGGTGTACGACGAGACGCGCGGGCCGGAGCATATTGTGGGCGTGGTGTATTCAAAGGATCTTGCGCGGCTGATGTATGTGCGCTCAACTACGCGGTCGGCCGGCACTCCGTTTGTGGAGCTGAAGCTGAGCCAGATGATGCGCGATGTGCTGGTGGTGCCGGAGACGCGGTCGGTGCTGGACCTGATCAAGGACTTTCAGCAGCGGCGGCGGCAGATGGCGATTGTGGTGGATGAGTACGGGTCGACGGTGGGGCTGGTGACAGCGGAAGACGCGATTGAGCAACTGACGGGCGAGCTCGAAGACGAGTTCGATTCGCCGAAGTTGCCGGTGCTGACTACCGCGAGCGGCGCGCTGCTGATGGATGGTGGGGTGAACCTGCGCGACCTGGAGACGCAGATGGGCTGGGATCTGCCGCGCGAGGGCGGGATCGAGACGCTGGCGGGATTCGTGCTGATAAGGCTGGGGCATATTCCCGAGGCTGGAGAATGCGTGGTCTTCGAGGGCAGGCGGCTGACAGTGGTGGAGATGGATGGACGGCGGATTGCGAAGATTCGCGTGGAGAATGTGGAAGCTGGTACACCGGCGGTGGCGAAGAAAGAGACCTAGGGCCTGTTAACACTACTGGGGTGGACGGCGTTGCGGATGAAAATCGGGCCAGAACCGGGCCCCCACGGACAGCTCTTGGTCCGTGGGGTGGAGAACCGGGCCCCCACGGACAGCTCTTGGTCCGTGGGGTGGAGACGAGGCGGAAAAAGGCCCTGTTTCGGGTTGAATTTGGGGGAGATGGCGTGGGGGCTGAAGCCCCTTCTCTCATTTTAAATAGCTTATGGCACCCTTCGACTGCGCTCAGGGCAGGCTATGAAGTCGTGCTCCTTCGCACATCTGCGTCAAGGTGGGGTTTTTCCGCAAGCTGTGAAGTCGTGCCCTTTCACACATCTACGTCAAACCCAAGGTTTGTCAGCAAACTCAGATGGGAAGCGATGATCGCTTCCCATCTTTTCTTATGAGGCTGTCGTTATTGCTACGGGTTGATGGTCAGATTCAAGGTGACATTTGTGGATTGGGTTCCGCTGGTCGCGGTGAGCGTAAATGCGGCATTTTGCGACGGAGGTGGAACCGTAGCATTGGTGCTGCCACTGCAGGCGCTCATGCCGAAGATGGCCAGGGCCGCGAGCGCCAGAAGCAGATGCTTCGCGATGCCTTTTCTTCTCCGGAACAGGACGAAGACAAGGACCGCATAGCTGAGCGGCAATGCGGTGCGGAACAAAGACGGCGGCTGAGACTGCGCCGATGCCGGGGCTGTGATGGTTACGGTGAGCGGCGCTGAGGCTTCAGAGCTGGTGAGGGTTACAGAAGTGGGCGCGTTGCAGGCGACTCCGGCGACGGCGGTTGTCTGAACGCAGGTGAAGTTAACTACGCCTGCAAATCCACTGTTGACCAGACTGAGATTGAAGGTGGCGGCGCCGCCATAGAGGACTGCGGCGGGCCCGGCGACCAGGGAGAGTGTGAAGGGCGAGCCGCCCGTTTCAGAGAAGGTGGCCGGTGTGCTTACCGCAGCCGCGGCCGCGGTGATGGTGAGAGCGCCGCCGGTTGTTGGTTGCGCAACCACCTGTGCCTGGCCATTGCTGGTGGTGACCGCCGTGGCTCCGGACGGGAAACTTGCGCCGGCGCCGGTAAAGGTGACGGTTACATTCGGTACGCCGTTCCCATTCGAATCTGTGACGACTACGACCAGCGGATTGGCGAAGCTGGTACCCACTTCTGTTGTTTGTCCGGAGCCGGAGACGACGGCAATGTTGGTTTGCGGCACCGCGGTGGCTGTTTCAGTGAAGGTGGCCGGCGTGCCTACTCCAGCTACCGAGGCGGTGATGTTGAGCGTGCCGCTGGATGCGGGTTGCGCGGTGATGGTGGCCAGGCCACTGCTGTCGGTATTTACAGTGCCGCCGTTGGGGAAATTGACGCCGGTTCCCGCAAAGGTGACTACGGCTCCCTGCACAGCGAAGCCATTTGCATCCTGGACCCAGGCAACAAGAGGCTGCGCGAAATTGACGCCATCCGCAGCGGTTTGGCCGGAGCCTGAAACGGTGGTGATGCTGGCGGCGAACCCGACGCCGTCTGGCGGCAACACCTGGATGACCGCGGGCGGACGCGTGGAACCGTTGATATTCAGCGTCAACGTGACATTGGTGGGAACGGTGACGGGATTGGTATTGAGAACAAAGGTGTCGTACCAACCCGGGCCGCCGGTGGTGGAGTTTCCGATCGCCGACTGAACGGGACCGCCGGGGACCAGAGCTCCGCCGACCTCGAATGTCTGGGTGGGAATGACGGAAGGCGTGTCCGAGGTGAAGGTGACGGGACCGCCCCAGATGGGCCAGTCGTTGGTGGAGTACTCGGCCGCCGCCATGTTATTCAACTGCTGGCCGCCGATGACCTGGCATCCGGGAGAGTAGATGTTGCAGTAGAAATGACGTGCGACCGGCGTGGCTACGGTGACCGGCAAGGTGACCGTGCGGCCCAACGCGGTGGCTGTGACGGTCGCGGTCTGCGTGGCCGGCGACGGCCCCCAGAGGCTGCCGATCGCCGAGCCAACTTCAACGGATGCCGACCCCACCGGAATGGTGACGGTTGACGGCACATACACCACGCTGGGATTGGATGAGCTGAGCGTCACGGTGACCGCAGACGTGGCGGCGTTGGTGAGATGAACGGTGGTTTCGCCGTTGCCGGGAGCGTCCTGGGTAATCGACTGCAGTGCCGGCGCGCCGGGCAGGATGGTGACGCTGGCCTGCAGATACGCGCCATCCACATAGATGTCGATGGGGACGACGGTTGCTCCCGAGGTGGGATTGGGGCTGAAGGTCGCAGTGACGGTTCCGGTGGAACTGGTGACCGAGGTGGACGAGATCAGACTGGTATTTTCCGATTCGAATGCGACGACGTTGTAGGAGCCCGCGGCCGGTGTGGGCAGGCCGGTGAGGGTCAGGGTGATGACGCCGGGGGTGGTGACGGATTGCGACGCAGGCGAATAAGTGAGCGTTGGCGTCGGAGGCGAGTCGACGCGCGGGTAGCTGTAGGCGCCGTCATCCATGGCGGTGGCATTGCTTGCCGGTGCGGGGCGAGCCACGCTGCCGGTGGGCACTACATATTCATAGGCTGCGAGGGCCTTTGGATCGGCGGTTACACCGTCATTGAGAGTGGGAGGATAGAGACCGCCCAGAATAGGCGGAGTTCCTGCGCCGGCAATGAGGTGATAGTCGAGGTATTGCCAGTTGTTGAAAAGACCAGTGAGCAGGCCGGTGGGGTTGTTGGACGAGCGATTGTTGATGATGTCGTTGTTGGCAACCTGGGCGTTGGTCTGATCGATGGCGACTGAACTCGGTCCAACGAAGATGTTGTTTTCCACCACGGCCTTGGTGGTGACCTCGGGCCCGTTGGAAGGCGTAGCGCAGGTGGTCAGGTCAGTGGTCTGCTGGCAGCCGATGGTGACAAAAGCGCCGCCGTTGTTGATTCCATCGGAGGGATCGAGGATGACTGTGTTGTTGACGAAATGCACATCCTGATTTCCGGGGCTGTATTCCGGATCGGAGGGCGTATTGTCGCCTCTATCCGCGTAAAGCATCCAGGTGTCGTTTGAAAGCTGAGAAAAGGCGGAGGCAACGGCATTTTTGTAGAACACATTGCCGACAATGTAGGCGGTTCCACCCAGTGGGAAGTTGAGCAGGTAACTGGACGAGCCGACCTGGTCGTCAATGATGTTGTAGAGGAGGTTGTTGATGGGCGCGCGCGATTTAAGGTCATGGCCGACAACCGAGTCATGAGACCAGGAGTATTGCAGAGTAAATGTGGTGGCGAAGTTGCCGTCGTATCCGATGTACATATTGTGCGATTCGCCGTCGCCTGCGCCGTTGTAGGCGAACTCGTCGTACTGGAACAGGATGAAAGGATTCTTTGAGGCGTAGGCTCCTCCCTCGGATGCGCCTACATTTGCGGTGAGCACGCCGTCCTGGTTGTTGTGGATGTAGCAGTACTGGATGGTGATGTCACCGCCACCGGGAGCGGCCGTTGTGCCGGACTCAACGCGGACTCCGGCTGCATTGCTGCCGCCGCCTGCGGGGGTTGCGGCCCCGCGCATTTCCAGATTGGTGAAGGTTACGCCGGAGCCGTACACATCGAAGATTCCCTTGGCGATGTTTTCTCCGGTCGCATCCAGAATGGGCCGGCCGTTGACGCCGACGATGGTGAGGTTGTTGGTGGTGAAGACGCAATCGGAAGTCTGATCCACGCCGTTATGAGCCGGCTCGGCGTAGGGAATGCCGTTGTTGTAGTCGATCTGAATGGTGTCGCCCGCATTGGCGACAGCGATGGCGGCGCAGGGGGTGGGGTACTGGCCGTTTGGGCCCACCGTGAGCACGCTGGCGCTGCAGATGGATGCACCCAGGAAAACCGCCAGGGACAAGATCACCGAATTCATTGCTCGTTTCATCGTCTGCTCCTGAAAACAGTTGTCAAACAGGTGGGTTGACGGTCAGGCATTTGCCGGACCAGCGATGATGGTCGTGTTTCTCTCCTCACAGGGCGCCGGCCGGCAAAGTGAGAGGAAAGTATGTGCGGCAAAAGAAAGTCTAAAAACAAAAAGTGGAAAGATAAAGGATGAAAAAAGACAATACAACAAAAGATATGGGGAGTCAAGACAGATATTTTAGAAGGTTTCGCGAGGGCAGATGGGGTAGACCGGGCGCATAGGCTCGGGCCAGTCATCCAATTCCTTATAAGAAACAAGCGTGGACCGGGAGGTCCACACGACAGCCGGCCGGGAGGCCGGCGCTACAGTTTCATCCGCAGTGGGGCGGAAACGCCGGTGGGGGACTCAGTAATTCCCAGGGGGTGTTATTCCAGGCTGGAGAGGCTGTTCATCTTCCTGGGGGCGGTGCGGAATCCGCGGGTGACGACAGCCAGGTAGATGGCGCCAATCGCCAGCCAGCAGAAGCCGGCGAAGAGGGCCTTGTACGTCAGGTTGAGCCACACGTAGGTACACACCAGGGTGCCTGCCAGGGGGAAAAGCAGGTTGGTGAAGAGGGCAAATCCGCGTCGCTGGTTCAGGCGAAAGTAGAAGTGGCGGATGACGCTGAGGTTGACCAGGATGAATCCGATGAACGCGCCGAAGTTGAGCAGCTCGGCCACGAGTTCAAAACGCATGAGGAGGGACCCGATGAGGGAGGCCAGTGCCATGAGGTAGATGCCGCGAACCGGGGTTGAGAAGCGGGGATCGACGTGGGCGAAGATGCGGCGGGAGATGACGCCGTCTCTTCCCATGCCGAGCAGAAGGCGCGATGCGCCGGCTTGTCCGGTGAGGGCGCTGGCCACGCCGGCGACCATCAGAATGAAGATGAGGAAGCCCATCATCCATGAGCCTCCGGCGGTGCGGCCTATGTCCAGAATGGCGGTTTCAGGGTTGGGAAAGATGTGAAAGTCGGGCCACACGAGTGCCGCGAGATAGACGGTGGCGACGCAGAATGCGGCCTGGATAAGACAGACCAGGACGGTGGCGATGGAGATGTCGCGCTCGGGACGGATGGTGTCTTCAGCCAGAGTTGAAATGGCGTCGAAGCCGATGTAGGAGATGCTGGCCAGGGCAGCGCCAGCCATGAGCGCGTGCAGTGAAAACGACTCAGGCCGATAGATGGCGCGCAGGTCGAACAGGCCCGGAAGGCCGTGGTGGACGACCACCCATCGGGCCGATACCACCACAAACAGGACGGCGCAGATGGACATGAGCGCCATCATTACATTTCCGGCGCGCGCGGTTACGCGGATGCCGCGCACATTGATGACTGTAATCAGGACGGTGCAGGTGACGGCCCATGCGAAATAGGGGACTTGCGGAAGCATGCGGTTGGCGGTGAGGGAGACGTACACCACGCTGAGCAGGGGGATCAGAAAGTAGTCCAGGATCATGGCCCAGCCGGCGAGGAATCCGACGATCGGATGAAGGCCCTGCTGGGCGTAGGTGTAGGTGGAACCGGCAGAGGGAAAGGCGCTGGACATCTTGCCATAGCTGGCGGCGGTGAAGAGCATGGCGACAACTGCCACCAGGTAACTGAGCGCCGCATGGCCCTGCGAAGTCTGCTGCACAAGTCCGAATACGGGATAGGCCGCGGTGGGCCCGAGCAGAACCAGGCCGTACAGGATCAGGTCACGTCTTGACAGGACGCGCCGCAGCGCCGGTTCAGCGGCTTTGGTTGCCATGAGGCAATGTCTCCGGGATCAACAAGGTGGAACTGCCAATGTGGAACTCCCAAGGTGGAAATCCGAAAAACGAGTGGGGATCAGGTTCTCTCAGGCGGCTTCTCCAGAGGGTACGGTGAATCCTGCTGGTCGTCAATAGAGTTTTGCGTATTATTTCCTTTAGTGGCTTTCTTATGGAGTTGAATTTCTTCGTTTATCTTGCTTTCTGGACTTGGAAGTTGTACAAGATTACAAGAGCGGACTGTGTGCTTTTCCTTCCTGCGCTGCGTTCGCCTGATTGCCGCATGCAACTTGATCGGGGCGGAGTATTATCGCGGCGAGAGGGACCGGAAGAAGCGATCAGCGAAGCATTCCGGTGTCAGCGGCACGGCCAAAGGAGCAAAGCCTTGAATGAGATGAAGCGCGACCTGATGCGGTGCGGCTGGGGTTGGACGCCGGTGCTGCTGCTGGCGGGGATGGGTTGCTGTTGCATGGCCCAATTGCCGGTTGTATCGCATCACGAAGGCGCGCTGTGGGTGGCCGGCAACGACTCGATTGAGATTGGGATCAATCAGACGACGGGGCTGATTGAGCGGCTGCGCGACAAGGTGGACCAAGAAGACTATTGCAACCAGAATGTGAGCAATGCAACGTCCGACACAGACGGCAATCAAGGGCTGCACTTCGTGGTGGGCGCGCGGCCGGGCGGCCTGAAGCTGCTGGACGAACTGCGGGGCAGGGAATTCTCCGACCTGGAAAACCCGGGCGTGATTACAGCGCTGAGCGAATCTCAAAGCGGCGGGGTTGCGGCACTGACCTTTGACAAGCAATATGCCGGCGCGGAGTTTGTGGTGACTGAGACGTTCACCGTGAGCGCAACCCAGGTGCGATGGGATGTGAGGGTGAAGAAGAGCAGCGGACCTGACCGCACGGTTCGCGTGATCAATCTACTGCCCATGCCGCTGGGTGGCTACCAGGCCTGGGCGCCCATTTCGGATGCGCCTTTTGCGGTGAAGCCGTGGCTTCCGTTTTCAATCGACTACGGGCAATCGACGGCAGGGGCAATCGGCGAGGGGCGCTGGCGCACGACGGTTCCGCTGATGGTGTTTTATTCCAGGCGCAATCATCGCGCACTCGCGGTTGCCTCGCCGCTGGAGGTGCCCGCGGTGCGGATTCGCTTCCTCTCGAATACGAGTGCGGAGGCGGACTTCCATTGGAACTCGCGCGAGTATCCGCTGCGGGAGCGGCCTTACTTTGAAGTGAGCAATGAGTATTTGGGTGTGCGCGACGGCAGGGATCTTCAGACATCGTTGCTGATTTCGGCGCAGCCTTCCGACTGGCGTCCTGCGCTGGGATGGTTCTATGCGCAATACAAACCATACTTCGATCCAGACCCGCGATTCGACAAGTGGGATGGAATCTACGGGTCGGGATATGAGTACCTGAAGTCGACTTTGAAACCTGAAGAGATTGCCGCGGCGTATGCCGATGAATATGCGCGCGGCGAACGCTGGGAGGAATTGCATGGGCACTTTGCGCATTACGGCTCGATGATTCCCGATGCCAGCGTGAAGAGTTGGACGAACCAGTCCGATTCATTTGGCGAGACCATGACGCGGGAGAAGATCGCCGAGCATTGCCGGGTGGCGAGAGATGCAGGCATCGGCACGTTTCTCTATTACAACGTGACGGAGTCAGAGTATTGGTTTGCGCAGGAGAAATTTCCGGACAGCATTGCGAGAAATGAAGCGGGCGGGACGATCGGCGCGTGGCAGTCGCAGAAGTATCCCGACAAACGCGCGTGCTGGCTGATGAATGCCGATCCGGCGACATCGTTTGGGAAATACATGATTCAGCAGGCAAAGGATATGGTGGATGCGTATCCGGCCGCGGCGGGTTTTTTCTGGGATGTGTACGGGCGCAGTTACATGTTCGATTTTGCGCACGACGATGGAATCACGATGATCAATAACAAGGCCGCATACTATCCCGAATTCATGTATCAGCGGCTGATGCAGGATGCGATTGGCCCGCTGCTGCACGGGCGCAACATGCAGATCACGGCAAACAAGCCGGTGACGGTGGCCAGCACGCGCGGCATCGACGGCGTGATGACGATGGAAGATGCTCCTCGCGAAGAGAGCCCGGCGTGGATTACGGCGCAGAGCTATCTTGGCCTCAATCGCCACGTGATGATTCTGGATGAGAACGCGCCCAATGAAGAGACGATGTATTTGCACTGCCTGCGCTATGGCGCTTTCCCATCGTTTCCATCGCTCAGAGACAGGAATGGAAAACCGATTACTCCGGAGGCGATTGCGAACAATCGCACGATCGAGAACAAATATCTTCCATTCATTGAAATGTTCAAGGGCAAGCAGTGGATCTTTTATCCTGAGGCTTTGCAATTGCCTGAGAACACGTTTGGGAATATCTTTCGACTCAGAGACGGCACGGTGATGATCACGATGGTTTCGGCGTGGCGCGAACTGCGCAATGCCGATGGGTTCGACACGAATCTTCAGGTGATTGCGCGATTGCCGGATGCGGGCAACGTTGCATCTGTCGAAGTGGATGGAGTGGACGGAGGAGAGAAGACGACTGTGGAACCCGAGCGCGAGGGCGATCGCTTGACGATTACGGTTCCCAGGCACGGCAAAGCGACGGTGATTCTGCTTCGCCCCAAAGGCTGGAAGAGCCAGTGAAACTCAAAGTTGGAGAGCGTGTGAGACGATCTGCCGGTGCTGAAATCGATGTCGTGACGCGAGTGTGTGCAGGAGCGGCTGGGTGGCCGGCGTTGCAAATGGGAATTTGCGCCACGCTTGCATTGTCCGCGGTCGCGATTGCGGCGGCGCAGGATCTGCGCACGCAGTGCGAGTCAACGCCGAAGACGCATGTTGAAACATTCGATTCGACGAATCGCAGTTATTCAATTCAGATGGGCGGCAAGATCGATGGAGCGATGACGCGCGATCCGATCGGGTATTGGGCGTACGACCAGTATTGGGAACCCAATGTTTCAGTGCGGTTGGAGAATATCGGCGATACGCCGGTCGTGAATCCGTGGATACAACGGCAAGGGAAGCCGGATACGCGCAGTCTGCAATCGCTTGTGGAATCGCTGATTCGGCCGGAGATGAGCGACAAGGAAAAGGCGCGTAGGCTGTGGGAGTTCGAGATCGATAATCGCTTTCACGCAACGACGCAGGACGATGAAGTGGGCGATGTGGTGAAGCGCGTGAATGTGTATGGATATTCGCTTTGCTATGACGCCAGCAAGGACATCAGCGATCTTTGGCGCGCGGCCGGGCTCAGAGTACGGCAGGGATTTCCAAACGGGCATAGCCTTGCCGAGGTGTATTACGAAGGCGACTGGCATGAGCTGGATTCCGATGAAACGATCATCTCTCTGCTGCGCGATAACGAGACCATTGCATCGGAGGCGCAGGTTGTGGCCGATCACGATCTGATGAAGCGCACGCATACCTATGGGCCGCTGGCTGACGATAACCGGTTGGGCGACGAGTCCGGCGCATCGCTGATCGCCTGGGAAGGTGAGCGCAGTGGCGAGCAGCCCAGCCTGACGAAACACACGATGGATTTCACGCTGCGCCCCGGCGAAGCGATTACGTGGGCATGGAATCCGGCGAACCGCTACCATGCGATGCCGTTCTCGTTTGCGGATGGCGATGCGGATAACTGGAACAAGCGCTGGCGCGTGATTGCGCATGTGATGGATGGCGAGATGACTTACTCGCCTGACCTGACCAAGGCGTCGAACCAGAAGTACCTGCAGATGACTGGCGTTGAGAGCAGAGCCGACGGCAGGTTTGGCCACGGAATTTATTTGACTGGAGACAAAGGCGTGGTGGATGTGCCGGTGCGCAGTGCTTACCCGGTTGTAGGCGGGCGGCTGGATGTTGATTTTGCACGCGTGGATCAGGATGCGGATCAGATTACGATCTCGATCAGCTTTGACCAAGGCAAAAGCTGGAATGAGGTTTGGACGTCGGTTCCCAGCGACTACAGGCGCATGTACGCGGATCTTGATCCATTTTTCAAGAAGACCGATCCTGCGCGCTACGAGTACATGCTTCGGTTTACGCTCGAAAGCAAGTTGAAGACTCCGGCGATTGCGCTGAAGGGCTTTTATCTGCGCTCAACGTTGCAGATGGCGCCGCTGGCGATGCCGGGCGTGGCACTGGGCGAAAATCGATTCACGTATAGCGATGGCAATTCTGAAGCGCGCAACATCAGAATTACTTACACATGGAACGAGTGCGACGCGAACATTGAGCTGCCTCCGGCGCCTGCCGCGGTTGCGCCTGGCGATGGGAAGAGCTATTCCGGCACGCGCGTCAAATTTGAGTGGGCGCCGGGCGCCGGCGGCAAGCCCGCGGATTATGAATTCGAACTGAGCGAATTCGCCGACATGCGATGGGATTTGTCGCCTAACTTTCACAAGCTGATCAGCCGGACGGAGAACCGCGGAACAGCTTCGTACGAGATTCCCGCCGAGGGGCTTTTGAATCCAGGCCAGAAGTATTACTGGAGAGTGCGCGCACGCAGTGAGCAGGGCGTGTGGGGCGGATGGTCAAAGACATTTTCGTTCACGGCGGATGCGCCCGCGGTGCCAGTGAAGGTGTCGGCCGGCTTCGATCGCGATCGCCGCGTTGTGAGCCTCTCCTGGCTGGCGGGGAATGGCGGCACGAAGGCAGTGTCGTTCAAGGTGTATGGCAGCGAAGAGCGCGGCTTCAGCGCGAACGATCGTCCCTATGAATTGAATGCGGGGCTTGAAGGAAACCGGCGGGCACCGGGGAATCTGCTTCTGGAAACGCATGGAGCCGTGTTTTCGATTGACGTACCGGAAGATCTGTGGCGGCCCTACTATCGCATGGTTGCCGTGGATGGAGCAGGACGGGTGAGCGGTGCGTCGGATGTGGCCGAATTGCCTCATCCACTGATTGCGAGCAGGGAATTGCCGGCGGCGCAACGGTTGCGTTTCTACCAGGCGCAGATCAAGACCAGCGCTTCGATTGGCCATCTTGTTTCGGCAGATGAAGATGGAAAGTCGTACCAGTTGCGCTTCCGCACCGGGGACAAACTTTCCTTCAGTCTTGAGGGCGCGCCGGCGGGGCTCACGATTGACGATCGGGGAGTGATCTCCGGATTCGTCGATGCGGGAGCGAGTGGAAAGTACGAGGTCACTGTGGGTGTGAAGAACACGGCGACGGGCCTGGGTGATTCTGTGAAGCTGCCGCTGCAGGTGACGGCGGAGCAGCCCTGACCGCTTTGGCTGGAGAGAAGCGATGCGCGGCGCAGACGATGGCGACGAACCGCGAGTGAATGAGGCGCAATGAACTGGCTCTACCTGATCACGGCCTTCAATCAGCCGCGCGTGCAATCGAGAATCATGCAGATACTCGACAAGCAGGCGGTGAGAGTGGAGGCGTTCGCGTCGGTCCGGATGGGCGATGAGATTCACATCAGCATCCTGGGCGACTCGGGTGTTTGCGATTGGACGAGACTGAAGGCGCTGATGCACGGCGTAGAAGAGGTGCTTGAGATCAGGGTGATGCAGCCCGAGGATGCGGCAGGGATCGGGAGGAAGCAATTCAGCATTGCGTGCGAGCGCGAGAGGCAGAGTTTTCTGGTGAAGGCGTTGGGAGCGCTGGGCGTGGCAATTGTCTGCGTGTCCCGGTCGTGCGTGGTGTTCGAAGCGCCCGTCGACGAGACGGAGATGGCTCGGCTGCATGCTATTTGCCGGCGCCACTGGAGCATCGAGGAGCTTCCGGCGGGAAGCTCAGCCGGCCAGCGTGCCGCAGGCCCTGGCGTAGATCCTGAGCACGCGCCGCACATGGTGGCGAATGATGGCCCCGGCTGAATTCACGAGGGCGCCTTCGCGAATGGCATCGTACGCGCAAGGCAGGTATTGGCTGAGCAGCGCAAGGGGCAGCGGACCGCCCAGGTTGTGGAGAAGCCGTTTCATCTCCTGCTCGACGGGCTGCCGAGGCCAATAGTAGCGGCAGCGATCGCTGAGGCTGAAGGCGCGCGCAAATTGCTGCTGCTCGGTGTCGCCGCGATAATACGGCCGCCAGTGTTCCGGGTTGCGCAGCATTTCGTTCTCAAGAACCTGGCGCACACGGGAGCCGGCCGGCTTGTGTTCCGGCATCTCGCTCTCAATCAATCCGAGGGCCAGCACGGCTTCGCGAAATGCGAAGGTCAGCCACGGGCCGACCTTGAGAATGGCGAAGTGGTCTTCAACCAGCCGGGCCAGGCTTGAGGGCGACTGGTAGTCCGTTGAGTGCGCTTCATAGACTAGCCGCGGACTGTTCGGCAATCCTTCGACGAGATGACGGGCTTTTTCGCGGTCGTATTCGAAGATGGAGGTGTCACCGAACTCGACGCCTGGCTGGACCACGACGCCTACCACGTTCTCCCATGCCGCTTCGAGACCGCGCGCCATGAATGCCTTGCGGAATTCCTCGAGAGACGATTGCAGGTCTTCGAGGCGGGTGGGAACCGGGGATTGGCCTTCGGCGACCTCTCCTCCCGGCACCGGGACCTCGGTGCCAATGACGTAGAGCGGGCTAGGGGAGCCGGAGGGCAGATGGGCGAAGCTCTCTTCCGCAGCCTGGCAGAGCATGGCGGCGCGTTCAGCGACCACCGCCTCGGGCAGGGGAGTGGGGTCGCCGGCGCAGGCCATGCTGGCGTCCAGATGGATCTTCTGGTAGCCGGCAAGCACGGACTGCGAGGCGAGCTGGCAGGCCTTGGCCATGGCGCTCGCTGCAGGCTCGGCCCGCCAGCAATAGGGGCCCAGATGGTCAGCTCCGAGCAGCACCTTTGCATCCGGCAGGCCGGCCTGGGCGGCTGAGCGCCTGATCTGCGCGGCAAATTGGCTGGGGGTGGTTCCGGTGTAGCCGCCAAACTGATTGACCTGGTTGGATGTGGACTCAATATGCAGCAGCGAATCGTCGGCAAGGGCCTGATGGATTGCGGCATCGAGGACCGCCGGATGCGCCGAACAGACCGCGTAGGTGCCGGCCTTCTGTCGCCGGCGATTGCGGCGGACGATCTGCCGCAAAATGGCGCCTGGCTGCTGCAACGTGGCAGCGGGTTGAGAGTGCGCCGATTCCGAGGCGATGGATTCGTTTTCCGTCATCTTGAGCAAGTATATATTTGTTTTACTTTGTTTTTAATTCTTATTGGGTAAAAAAGAATAGGTGTCGTAAAATTGGCTGCAACAGGAATCCCGACGGCAGGAGGCTCTATTTGGAACGGTTTGACGTGACGATTGCCGGTGAGCTGAACCTGGATCTGATTCTCTATGGGTTGCCGGAGCAACTGCTGCCGGAGCGCGAACTGCTGGTGTCGGAAATGATGGTGACGCTGGGCAGTTCCTCGGCCATTGTGGCCCATAATCTGGCAGCGCTGGGATGCAAGGTGGGCTTCAGTTCCTGCATCGGGAGCGACAGCTTTGGCGGTATCGCACTGGACCGCTTGACGGCCGCAGGGGTGGATGTTTCAACCGTTCGGCAACTGGGGCCGCAGACCAGGACGGGTCTCACGGTGATTCTGCCGCGCGAGGAATGGAGGAACATCCTCACGTATGCGGGGACGATTTCCGCGCTGAATGGGGAGCATCTTGACCGCGCCTACCTGAGGTCTTCGCGGCATTTTCACTTGTCTTCCTATTATTTGCAGAGCGGACTGCAGAGCCATGTTCCGGAGCTGCTGAGGGAGTTGAAGTCGGCTGGTTTGAGCGTGTCGGTGGATACGAATGACTCGCCGGACGACGACTGGGATAAGGGCCTGATGAACGTGCTGCCGTATGTGGATGTTCTTTTGCCGAACCAACGGGAAGCGATGAAGATAGCCGGGAGCGACAACCTGGGATCGGCGCTGAATCGGCTAACCGAACTGGTTCCCCTGGTGGTGGTGAAGCTGGGCGCAAACGGCGCAATGGCTTGCCAGGGCAAAGAGCGGTTGCACAGCCCGGCGGTGAAGCTGGACAGGGTGATTGATTCCGTCGGCGCAGGGGACAGCTTTGACGCGGGGTTTCTGAGCGAATACGTGCGCGGGGCAAGCCTGGATGCGTGCCTGCGGAAGGGCAACCTGGCGGGCGCACTTTCGACAACGCGGCCGGGGGGTACAGAGGCGTTTCGCGACACGGTGTACCGCGATACTTTCCTGAGCGAGCAGGGGCAGCGATTGCAGGCCTGTCAGGCCTGAACCACCTCAATACCGCGAGCGCGCAGGGCGGCAACAAACTCTTCGGGGGCCTTGGTGTCGGTAATGAGGCGATGAATGCGGTCAATGGAGCCGATGCGTGAAACGCTGCGGCGGCCAAGCTTGCTGAAGTCGGCGACCACGGTGGTTTCCTTGGCCACGTTCATCATGCAACTGTTCAACTGCGCTTCGAGGACGTCCGGGGTGGTGGCGCCAGCTTCGAGATCGAAGCCATCGACGGCAAGGAAGAGGCGATCGGCGTGAAGGTCTTTGAGCATGGTCTCGGCCTGGGGACCGACGAAGGACAGCGAGACCGGGCGGAGCACGCCGCCAATGACGATGACTGAAATCCCCGGCGCGTCCACCAGTTCCGACACGACATTCATGGCGTTGGTAATGACCGTGACTGCGTGTAAAGTGCGGGCCTTGAGTTGCCTGGCGACTTCGCTGGTGGTGGTTCCCGAATCGAGAATGATGACTTCACCGGGCTGCACGAGGTTGGCAGCGGCGCGGCCGATTTGAGCTTTTTCAGAGCGGTGAATGGAGGCCTTGAGGCGGAGCGGGTAGTCGCGGGTTGGCTCGAGTTGCCGGACCGCGCCGCCATGCGACCGAACGACGGCGCCGGTGGAGCCGAGAGCATCCAGATCGGAGCGGACAGTCACTGCGGAAATCGAAAACCGCTCGACCAGGTCGCGAACGGTGATTTGCCCTTCCTGCTCAAGCAGATCGAGGATCTTCCGGCGACGCTGCTCGGCGAGCAGCGGGTTTTCACTCTTGGCACGTCGCATCGTGACAAGTCTAAGGTGATGAGAAGGAACAGTCAACTGTTTAACCCCGAAAATAGACGGAGGCGGTTTCGTTTTCTTTCCATCCGAGATGCGGAAAGAACGAGCGGGTAAGATCAAAGAACAATCCGACGGCGGATCTGGCCTTCGAGGGCGGGTTTGACTTTCTACAAACAATTGATTGAAAGCATGTTAGGTAGGTCTTATGAAATACTTTGCGGCCGGTGGCGCACGGTTGAAGGCAATCCGGCTGCAACATGGGGTTGCGGCCCAATTCGGGCGAATGCGGTGGAACCGGCTGTGTTGGATCGTCTGACTCCCAGGAGCTTATTGAAAAGGCTGCAATCGAGTGCAATCGGCGTGCAAGACATCCCGCAGGGGCTAAAGCCCAGTTGATTTGATTGGCCTTATCGGCACGACTCAAGTGGTGCCCTGTCACAAAGCCGTCGGGGTCCGGTTTTTTCAAAAAGCTCCTAGAGCGGATTGAGAGACCTGGATGGATGGCGGTGCACCGGGGATGCGCAGTTTCAGATTGGAACTCTGCTGGTAAGTTCTTGAGGACAAAAAGCATATTTGGATTGCGATGGAGGAATGCCGGCTGCAAACGGTGTGCAATGCGCCTTGGATGCTGCAATTCAAAGAGAGGAAAAACTCTTATTTAGTACTTTTGTATTGACATTATCTTTGTTTTATTTCACAATTCTTTCATTCCAGAGGCCACAGAACGACTCGAACTGACCAAATACAGGAGGAGTATTCGATGATCCGCAGATTGATCGGCAACGCATTGCTTTTGGCGGTGCTCTTGGCTGGCGCCCTTTGTACCTCCGGGTTTGCCCAGAATTCGAATGGAACGATCCGGGGAACCGTCACCGACAGCACAGGTGCAGTGCTACCCAACGCGACAGTGGTTCTGGTCAACGTGGGCACAGCGGAGCAGGTCACGCAGCCGACGAACAAGGATGGCTACTACACTTTCACCGATCTGAGCCCTTCGCAATACATTGTCAAGGTCTCGGCTCAGGCCTTTGACACCTGGGAAGGGCGGCTGACGCTGCGGGTATCGCAGGAGGCGGTCATCAATGCGTCTTTGAAACCAGGCTCAGCGAAGGAAACCGTGACGGTGACCGACGTTACCCCGGTGCTGGACGCGGGCGACGCAACCTTGTCGGACGTCAAGGAATCGACGCGCATCGATACTCTCCCCTTGCAGAGCAGCAACTTTCTCAACGTTTTGAATTTCAGCCCGGGCGTGGTTTCGGGAAGCTATGCCGGCCAGGGTGGGGGTTATACGCGCGTGAATGGCATCACTGGCGGTTCGATGACCTACCAGATCGACGGACAGTCCGCGAACGACCGGTACACCAACGAATTGCAGGCGACACCGCAGGCGCTGCAGACGATCCAGGAACTGAAGGTGACTACCTCCAACGGCAGCGCGGAGTATGGAACGCCGGGTGTTGTGGATGTGGTGACCAAGAGCGGCACCAACGAACTGCATGGACAGGTGCACGAGTTGTATCAGACCGGTGGATTTGAAGCCAAGACTTTCCACCAGGCAGCGACCATTCCTCACCTGGTCCACAACGAATTCGGCGGGCAGGTTGGCGGACCCGTTCTGCTGCCAAAGCTGTACAACGGGAAGAACAAGACCTTCTTCTACTTTAACGTTGAGAAGCAAATCCAGCACAAGCTCGATTCCGATTTGGAATTGCTGCCGCAGAAGAACTGGTTGCAGGGCGATTTCTCCGACTATGTGGATTACAACGGCAATCCCGTGAAGATCTACGATCCAGCCACTACGACTGTCGATAATACGGGTACCTATCCCGTATACAGGCGCACCCAGTTTCCGAACAACCAGATTCCAACGGGCCGGTTCAATGGTCCAGCGGCTAAAGTTGCGCAGATGGTGATCCAGGCGAACGCCGTTCCGAATGTCAACGTGAACTCCGCGGGCCAGGTGAACGTGGCGGAATGGGGCGGCGGTTATGACTGGGAGAACCCCAGCGCGGGTGCAGTGGACGACATCATGCGCTACACGGGTAAAGTTGACCAACTGTTTGGAAAGAACCTGCTCTCAGCCCGGTACACCTATATCAACGAGCCGCAAACGTTGCCTGATAACCGCGGAAATTCCGGAGTCTACATGAATCCGCGGCTGCAGCAGAACTCGGGCCACAATGGCGTTCTCTCCTACACCACGCCGTTCGGCGCATCGGCGATCAACGAAGCGCGCATCGGCATTCAACTGTTCAACCAATACACAGGCCCTCAACCGATCCCGGGGCTTTTCCAGGAGTTGGGGCTGCCGGTTTATCCCGAAGCAATCGGATGGCCGGGAATCTATTGGTGGGACGATGCCCAGCCGAACATATCGGTCATCGATCGCGACAATCCCAAGCAAGCGCCGAATCAGAATGTGAGTGCTACCGATAGCTTCTCCTGGACTCGCGGAAAGCATGAGGTAAAGGTCGGGTTCCAGGTGGTGAACACTCGGCTGGACACAGAGGAAGCGCAAAACCCGGGCGGCAACTATTCCTTCGGCGGCGTCTTTACGGGCCTGCAGGATCCGAGCGGGCCAGTTGACGCGTTGCCGCCGCTGGCGGATGCGGGAGCTGGTATCGCCGACATGCTGATTGGCGAAGTGGATGGAGCTTATCTTGAAGTGGTTCCTGTACTTCACACCCGGCAAACCGACTACGACGCCTATGTGCAGGATAACTGGAAGCTGAGCCCTCGTCTCACGCTGAACCTGGGACTGCGCTACGAGTATTGGAGCCCGTACGACGATCCCGGCGGCCTGGCGACGAACCTTGCCATGAATCCGAGTTCGGCCGGCAACTGTTCCGTCCAGACCAGTCTGACCGGCAATTCATCGCCGACCCCCTGCGTCGGAGCCAATACCTATCCTCTCGCTCCATGGTTCTCTCAGTCGCAGCCCCTGGCGGTCATTCCCGATCACGGGTCAAGCCAGGATCCAAATCTTATCAATGCCGCGGTTGCCGCGGGCCTGCCGCTGGAAAAGGCTTCCGCTGCCGGCTATCCGCAGTCGATGTGGAACATGCCCAAGAACAACTGGGCGCCACGACTTGGATTTGCCTACCAGGTTAACGACAAGACCGTGGTTCGCGCAGGCTACGGCATCTACTACTGGACCATGCCGCTGGTGCAGTACCACCAGAACACACGCGACAATGTGCCGTGGACGATCAATACGGCCAATTGGGAGGACAACGCCTACGCGTACAGTTGTTCGTACAGTTCAGGTCTTTACGGATCGACGTGCCCGAACGAAACGACCTGGCCGGTCGGAGGCCCCGCCTATCCGACGGTTGAACGCACCTGGGGCACGCCGTTCATCTCAACGTCTGGAATCACCGTCTCCAACAGCGGAGGCTGGGGTATCGCGGCCTGGGATCCGAACTACAAGGCGCAGCAGGCGCAGGAGTGGAACCTGACCGTGGAACGCGCGCTTCCCGGCAACTGGGGCCTTGCCCTCAGCTATTTGGGTAACAGAGCGACTCACCTGGTGAACTACGACCCGATCAATGCGGCGCTGCCGCGCGAGCTCGGCCCTGGCGCAGCGGCTCAGTCCTGGCAGCGGCGTCCCATGCCGAACTTCAGCCCCTCGGGCACATCCGCCATGGATGAGTTCGTCTTCAGCGGTTATGGCAATCACCATGAGGGAAGGGCTGAACTCAAACACACCTTCAAGGGCTCCTTCACGCTCCAGACTTACGTCACGTATGGCAAGACGCTGACCACTTCAGAGGGAACGCTCAAATCCTTCGGCGGATTGGAAGTTCATCCCGCGGTGTTGACCAACAATGCTCCGCTGTATAAGCGCTTGCGCGACATCTACGCTCCCGATTCGGAACTGGCGGCGGACAGTGTCGGATTCAACGGTCACTATGAACTGCCCTTTGGGAAGGGAAAGCCGATCCTGGCCAACGCCGGCCGCCTGGCCAACGACATTGTCGGGGGCTGGAACACATCGGCGTTCTTCCTGTGGCGCAGCGGACTGCCCTTCTCGCCCTGCTATGAATCCCAACCGTCCGGGGCCTGCGCCAACATCATCCTGGCGCCGGGCAACAACAACCGCGGAATTCTGCCGCGCGGATCCCGCACAGCTTCAGAGTGGTTCGACGCGCGTGTCTGGGACCCCACGAAGACCGCGTACGCCGGAGAGCCGTTCGAGTATCGCAACACACTGGACCCACTCAGCGTGGACTTCCTGAACGGCATTCCCAGAAACTACATGTCCGGTCCGACATTCTGGAATGCGGACGGAACCATTTACAAGGTCACTCCTATCGGTGAAAGGATGAAGTTCAACCTTGAAATGCAGGTATTCAACCTGTTCAACCATGTCGACCTTGCCCTGCCGAGCACCACACCGGGTTCGGGCGGAGGCATCATCAGCCAGGGACTTGGTCAGTCACGACTGCTCCAATTCCAAGGCAAGATCACCTTCTAAGGCGACCGTGTCTTGTTCCTCCACCCCAGATTGGCCGGCGTGGTCTTCCAGAAGGAAGGCCACGACGGTTGGAGGAAGACCGGCAGGCCGGTTTACATAGCCGGGTCCTCACCGATCAGAAAGCTACGTGAGGATCAGTTCTTCATCAACTGCAGTGTGCCGAATGATTCAGGCACGTGAAAAGTCAGGCTGTATGCAGGCCGCCAGGCAATCTCCTTGCGATGCGGCTCAGGGCCCTGCCCGCGAAAGAAGTTGATACGAAGAAGATTGCCCTCAGTTGCGGGCCGAGAGTCAACGGCGGAGTAGGGGATGCGCATGAAACCGTACCATGTTCTGGTTGAGGTATCGATGCGCGCCGCCACCTGGCAACCCGACTTCCACATCCAGCCCTCCTCAGGATCCGGGCGGCTCAGGTCAATATCGAGATCCACCCACTCGCCTTGCGGCGACAGTTCAAATTCCTTGTATCGACGGATGTTGGCGAAGTCGGAACCGATGAAGACTTCCGCCACGTCCCAGTTCCACAGTTGGTTGGTTTCTTTCAGCGTGTCCGGCTCCGGCTTCAGGTTGAGTTCCAGGTAAGGGCAGATGAAGAGGAAGTACAGATTTGCCGGGGTCCACAGCGAGCGTATCTCAGTCTCATGCCCTGGAACAGAGTTGCCGTGCGTATCATGGGAGGCAATGATTGCCGGGGCAGAACTCCAGAAGGCAGAGGCAGGGTCGGTGTCCGGCTCAGAGTCGCGAAGGGAGAAGGCGGCGACTGCCTGGGAAGTGTTGCGGGGTACGAGAGTCTCCGGGGTGCGGTGGTGATCCATCGGGTTGAGCTCCTGTCCGTTATGTTTCGAAAATTGCCGAGTAGTTTCGTTTGTCTTATAATAGTATCTTTTGGTATCGTTGTGATTCTTTGCAAGGGGGAGTCGTGAGCAAGTTGGTAATTCCAGAGATCATCTCGGCTCGACATTGGCTTGCCGCAATTGCCCAAGACCAGACAGAAGCTGGCCTGCTGTTAAAGCTTACGGAAAAGGAACAGCGCAAAGCAGGGTACTTCCATACTTTACGGGAAATCCTGCAGCAGCCGGCGAGCTGGCTTCAAACCGGAAAAGAGCTGATCTCAACAACGAAGCGGCTTCAACAGTCGGTGGCGGGAATCGAAACTCTGGTTCTGACCGGCTCGGGGAGCTCCGAGTACGCAGGGGAATGCGTTCGACTCCCGCTGCAGAATAGTTTGTCGATTCCGGTGCAGACCCTGGGCGGCGGCACGTTGCTGACGCACGGAGGCAGAGCCATAGCGCCCGGGCGTCCGGGGCTGATGGTGTCGCTGGCGCGTTCAGGGGACAGCCCGGAGAGCGTGGGGGCAGTTTCTTCGATTCTGGATACGGAACCGGAGATCAGGCACCTGGTGGTGACCTGCAACGCCGAAGGGCGCCTGGCGACAACGTATGAGAATGACCCACGCGTGACCGTGGTGCTGCTGCCGGAACAAACCAACGACTGCAGCCTGGTGATGACCAGCAGCTTTACCAACCTGGTGCTGGCGGTGGCCTACCTGGGGATGCTGGAAACGCCGGACCGTTATCTCGGCCTGGTGGAGAGTTTGAGCCGGAAGGCGGAAGAGATTCTGCGCGGGCACATTGACAGCCTGGCGAAGTTGGCGCGCCGGAGCTTTCAGCGGGCGGTGTATCTGGCCACAGGGCCGCGCCTGGGAGCGGCTCGTGAGTCAGCCCTGAAGATGCTGGAGATGACGGCCGGCAATGTATGGACGACGAGCGAAACCTATCTTGCTTTGCGTCATGGACCGATGAGCGCGGTTCACGCGGACACATTGATTGTCTGTTTTCTTTCCTCCGATCCCGTGGTGCGGGCCTTTGAGTGCGACTTGATTCGTGAACTGAATGACAAACAGCTTGGAATGGCGAAGCTGATCTTTGGCGAGCAGATTCCGGCAGACCTGGTTCGAAGCGGAGACGTGACCATCGAATGTGAAGGCCTGGGGGCATTGGGCGACGACAATATGCCGGTCCTGGACGTGATTGTGGGACAGCTTCTGGCATTTTTCCGGTGCCTGAAAGAAGGGCTGCAACCGGATTCGCCCTCAAGCGATGGGGTGATTAACCGGGTGGTGCAGGAGTTCACGGTGCATCGCCAGGAAGACTGAGCGGCGTCGTCAGGGTGCGTTGAAGGGGCCGCGGGGCCTGGCCGTCTGTCCGGCTCCGATTCCGCCTTCACTGGGAAGCAAACAAATGGAAGGGCAAAAGACCCGAAGGCCGATGGTTGGCCTTTGTGGTCTCCCACCCATCGTCCACGACCCCAGCGACGAAGACCTGTCGCCGGGGACCGCGGAGACGCTCGATGGATGGGGCACCCAGCTTCATCTCTCGCGGGTCGGTTTCGCCGGTGGAAGACTGGGATGCAAACGACTGATTTAAGCTGGATTTGCCTCAGCGTGAGCGCGGCGAATGGAGACAGTGTATGAGCAAGACCGCAACCGGTTCGCGCATCGAGGCAGCGGGCAGTTGGAAGCCGCTTGACCTGTCGGAGTTCGAGCCGGAAAGCATGCTCGAAGTGAAGCGTACCAAGCTGGAGCGCTCAAGGTACCCGGTGATTGATATTCATGCGCACATGTGCTTTTCAGCGAATGTTGTGAATGGAGTGCACCTGGGCGAAGAGCGGCGTTACCTTGAAACTCCGGAAGGAATGCTTGCGGTGATGGACCGCAAGAATGTGCGGGTAATGAACAACCTGACCGCGGGGTTCGGCGATGCGCTGGATGAAGTGATTGAGCGCTTTGACAAGGCCTATCCGGGAAGGTTCTGCACTTTTACGGAGCCCTGGTTCAGTAAATTTCTTGAGCCGGATTATCCGCGGTTTCAAGCGGAAGCGATTGGACGGGCGAGCCAGTCAGGGGCCAAAGGTCTCAAGCTTCTGAAGACGCTTGGGCTGTTTTTGCGCGAAGGCATCACGACCGGCGAACTGGTGAAGATTGACGATCGAAGATTCGATCCGATGTGGGCAGCCTGCGGCAGCCTGAACATGCCGGTGGGGCTTCATGTTTCCGATCCAGTGGCATTCTTCAAGCCGACTGACCGCTTCAATGAGCGCTATGAGGAGTTGAACAATCACCCCGACTGGTCGTTCCATGGGAATGGATTTCCGCAGCATGGAGAGTTGCTGGAGGCGCGCGACCGGGTGTTCGCGCGCCACCCGGAAACGCAGTTCATCGCCTTGCACGTGGGCAACTTTTCTGAGAATCTGGACAACGTTGCCGCCAGCCTCGATCGTTTTCCGAATCTGACCGTGGACATTGCCGCACGGATCGGCGAGCTTGGCCGTCAGCCGCGGGCCGCACGAACCTTCTTTGACAAGTATCAGGATCGAATCCTGTTTGGGACCGATGCGATTCCCCACGGACACGAGTACCCCCAACAACTGTTCTGCGACGAGCTGTACGAAATTTACTATCGCTTCCTGGAGACGGACGATGAGTACTTCAATTACGCTCCGTCGCGGATTCCGCCGCAGGGAAGGTGGGAGATTTCAGGCATCAAGCTGCCGGACTCGATTCTGAAGAAGGTGTACTACGAGAACGCCGAGCGGATTCTGCATCTTTAGCGGCTGGCGCCCTTCCGATCCGTGCCGGTGCGAACTGGCGCGGCTCTGTACAGATCCTCCCGGATACCTTGACGGCGGTGCGCATCGTGAGGAGGCGCGTCTTCGGCAGGGTCAGGAAATATCTCCCGGACGACTGTCTCCGGCGGGATCAAATCAAGCCGCAGGAAAACCAATTTCTCCATCGAATTCTTGCTATAATTTGCGAATGATTTCCATGCGAAGGTTTCTCGGCCGGTTCACCGTTGTTGCGGGACTTTTGATTGGGCTCCATTCGGCGCCAGCCCAGGTGCGGGTTTGGGAGGGTACGCTGCAGTTGCCCACGTATGAAGAGGGGCAGCCCGATCCCAATCCACCATTCGACCAGTATTCCGCGAGCACCAATTATCCCTACACGGTGCGGGACCAACTGACGAATCATCGCGTGGACCATGCGTGGCGCGCAGTATTTCTTGAGAATGAGTATCTGAAGTGTTCCATTCTGCCCGATCTTGGCGGGCACGTGTATACCTGCACCGACAAGCTGAGCGGACAGTCGATGTTCTATGCCAACCCCTCGATCAAGAAGGCAGACATCGGCTATCGGGGCGGTTGGTCGGCGTTTGGAATCGAGTTCAATTTTCCGGTATCGCACAACTGGGTCACGGCCTCGCCGGTGGATTACTCCTACAGCGGCAACGGCGACGGCAGCGCCTCAGTTTTTGTGGGAAACATCGACCGTGTGTATGGCATGCGATGGAATGTCGAGGTGGTTCTGCATCCGGGGTCGACGGTGCTTGAGCTGAAGGTGACCTTGAATAACCGGAGCGATGTGCGCCACCGCTTCTACTGGTGGAGCAACGCGGGAGTCCAAGTTTGGGATGATTCGAAGGTTGAGTATCCCATGCAGTTTTCAGCAAGCCACGGCTTTACCAAGATCGATACGTGGCCTGTGGATTCGACAGGGATTGACCTGAGTGTTTTGAAGAACCAGATCCACGGGCCGGTGTCGAGCTTTGTTTATGGAAGCAGCGAGCCCTTCATGGGCATTTGGCATCCGAAGACCAACACGGGCATTGTGCATTACGCGGAATACGAGGAACTGCCGGGAAAGAAGATCTGGTCGTGGGGCTCGGACCCGGATGCGTATGACTGGCGCAAGACGCTCTCCGACAACGATAGCGCCTATATGGAAGTGCAGGGCGGACTGTTCCGCAACCAGGAGACGTATGCCTTCCTGCAGCCGCGGCAGAGCATTCACTTTACTGAATACTGGATGCCGGTGCGGGAGCTGGGCGGGATCACGCGCGCAAATCTGAACGGGGTGCTGAATCTGAGCCGGCAAGCCGGAGCGTTGAAGGTTGCGTTCAATGCCAATCGAGTGATCCGGGGAGCGACGATACGGGTTCAGGATGGAAGCAACACGGTACTGAACGAGAAAGTGGATCTTGCTCCGGAGCACACTTGGACGCACACGGTGGATGCGGCCGACGTAGCGAAGAAATATTCCGTAGACATTCTCGATGGCAGCGGCGCTCTTCTGCTGCATCAGACCGAGGGCAAGTACGATTGGACTCCAACATCCGAAGTGAAGGCAGGGCCGCAGACGGCGTACAAAATGCCGGTTGCCGAAAAGCGCACGGAAGACGATTGGGTGCAGCTTGGGCAGGACGAAGAGTTGTTTGGCGCGCGGCTGAAAGCGCTTGAAGATTACAAGCTGGGAATCAAAGAGTTTCCCGGCAGCATTGCATTACAGAAGGCGGCGGGTCGGCTGGCAGCGGACCTGCTCCGCTACACCGAGGCAGTGGCTTATCTGGAGCCGGTGGAGGCTCGCCAGACTTGGAACGCGGAGACAGGGTATTACCTGGGCATTGCGTATGACGGTTTGGGGCGGGAGCGCGCGTCGAGGATCGCCTTTCAGCAGGCGCGGCTGGCGCCGGAGTTTCATGCGGCGGCAAGTCTGGAACTGGGTGAGTTGGAGGCGCGCGAGGGCCAGCTTCAACAGGCGGCGATGGATCTGCGAGAGGCTGTGCGCACTGCGCCGGACGACCCGCGCAGCGCGGAAGAACTGGTTGCGGTTTTGAAGGCGCTTGGACAGACCGGCGAGGCTGCGGAACTTGCGAAGCAGACGCTCAAACAGAGTCCCGCGAGTTACGTTCTTCGCGAGGAGTCGGGGCAGGGCGATGACTCGCATCTTGGCGCCGACGTTGAACGGCTTCTGAATCTGGCGGCAATGTACATGCGCCTGGGACTTTATAGCTCCGCGCTGGATGTGCTTTCCAGGAGTTATCCGGTGGTTCCCGCGGACCAGCGCGAACCAGCGGAGCCGCGACCGGAGAATCATCCGCTTGTCGCGTATTATCGCGGCTATTGCAGGCAGTACCTTGGGTCTTCCGCGGCAGCGGATTATGCCGCGGCGGCCGGCATGTCAACGAGGTATGTGTTTCCGCAAGGGGCGACAACGTACAAGGTGCTGCAGTCTGCCTTGCGCGCCAATCCACAGGACGCCAACGCGATTTATCTGATGGGTACGCTGGAGTTTTCAGTTGGCCTGACAGATGCCGGGCTGGATAAGTGGAGGCAGGCCCTCGCCTTGAAACCTGGGATTCCGGCGCTTGATGCGGACCTGGGCCGCGCACTTCTGCATATCAAGGCAGACCCGGAAGGAGCGCTCACTGCGTTTCAACGTGGGGCGTTCCAGGACGATCAAAACAACCTGGGAAACTATTTTGGTCTTGACCAGGCGCTCAGCTTGAATGGCCGGCCGGCTGGGGAGCGCGTGGCCGCGATTGCGCATTATCCCGACCAGGCAAACATGCCGACCGATCTGGTGTACGAGTATGCATTGAACCTTGTCGAGGCGGGAGAGTTCGATCGCGCACGGGCGCTGTTTCACGACCGTTTCTTTTTGCGCGCCGAAGGTGGAACCAACGTTCGCCAGGTGTGGATTGAAGTGCGATTGGAGCAGGCTCTGCGAGCGGCTCAAGATGGACATTGCGACGCGGCGTTGAAGATCGTATCGCAGTTGGGTGGGGTTGTGCCGGGATTGGAATTCACGCAGGATGGGATGCAGCCGGTGCTTGATTCCGCGAGAAACAGCTACCTGGTTGGCGATCTGGAAGCGGGCTGCGGACAGAAGGAACAAGGCAACGCGCGGTTTGCGCAGGCCGCGAGCCAAGCGGACTCGGATCAGGTTGCATGGGCGTTCCTGGCGGCAAAACGGCTCAGTAATTTTGATGAAGCTCAATGGCATGCGCGGCTGTTATCCTCGCTCGGCACGGAGGGCGGCGCGGCCAACAGCCTGGCGGCTTACAACCGTGCCATGGTGGAACAACAACTGGGAGATGAAGCGGCTGCTAAGAGCGGGTTCCGCGATGCGCTGCTGATGCCGGATAGCCAGATGGCCTATCACCTCAGCCGTCTTGCTCTTTCACAAAGTCACAAGTAATACATTTGATTTTCAAGGCCGGGTATCCGGAGGGGCAATCGAGAATGAAATCGCCGCGACTCATCCATCTAAGCTTGTTTGCGTGTCTTTGCTTGCCTTGTTCGCTTGCTGCGAGGGCACAGGTTGCCGGTCAAGCGGTGACCGTGACGCAGAGTACACTCACTGTGCCGACGTACGAACACATTGGCCGGGAGCCGGAGCCGCCGCTGTTTTCAAATTCAAGTTTGTTGGGACTCTATCCCTTTACTACTTATCAGGCGCCATTTAAAGACGGCGACCCCAAGCCCAGGACTTATCCAACGGTTGTGGTAGAGAACGAGTATCTCAAGCTGACTTACATTCCTGAGTTGGGCGGACGATTTTTCTCACTCTACGACAAAGTCAACAAGAAGGAAGTGTTTTATCGCAACGACGTGATCAAGCCGTCGATGTTCAATCCGCGGGATAGCTGGTCGACCTCAGGCATAGAACTCACGGGTCCATACGATGCGCATATGCTGACACTGCATGGGGAGCCCTTCTGGTCGAACACGATTGTGCGGCACGACGACGGCAGCGTCTCCCTGGTGCTGGGAGAGGTCGATCCGGTTTATCACATGAAGGTGAACCTGTCGGCCACGCTGTATCCGGGGATTGCGGCCATGCAGATCAGCGTGTTCTGCTACAACCGCAACGACAGCGAGATGCCGCAGATGTTCTGGATGAACGCGGGGCTGCCGGCGACGGAGAAGACGCGCTTCATCTATCCGATGACGCGGACCATTGGCCATACGACGGGAGAAGTTTCCGACTGGCCGCTGTACAACGGCATCGATTACAGCTGGGACCGGAACAACCGGCACATGCTGGGCGTGTTTGGAATCGACGCTTACGACAACTTCGCGGGCGCCTATCGGTTCGATGAGGACTATGGCGTGTTTCGCTACGCCGACCGGCGCGTGGTTCAAGGCATGAAGCTTTGGACGTTTGGCTACGGCCCTGAAGGCGACCAGATGCAGAAGGTCTACACGGACAAGGCTGGCCCTTACATCGAGGTGCAGAGCGGGCGCCACGTGTGGGACGGCCATTATGAATATGTGGCTCCGCACAAGGTGGAGAATTGGAGCGAGTGGTGGATTCCGGTAGATGGCATCGGGGGAGTGACGACCATGACGCGGGATGTGGCGCTCAATCTGAGCGTCAAGGCCGATCCTGCCGCTGAAGGCTCCGAGGTCAAGCTCTCGCTGGTTTCAACGCGCGTCCTGAGCGGAGCAAGGCTGACGGTGACAGCGACCGATGGGGAACTTCTGAATATCCCGGTCGATTTTGTTCCAGGAGTACCGTTTTCAAAGACGATTAGCGGAATCAAGACCAATGCGGATGGACTGAGGAAGCTGACGGTTCGAGTGACGGACTCGACGGGAAAAGAGACGCTCAACTATCTCCGTCCGGATGAGAATCCAGGACGCAAAGAGTATTCCCCATTTGCCAAGGCGCTTGAGAAGCCGCAGAAACCGCTGGACCAAATGAGCGTTGAGGAGCTGGTGCAGGCTGCCGATTTCAAGCTGAAGGAGATGGACCCGATTGCGATGCAGGACCTGATTGATCGCGCATTGAAGATTGATCCGGGGTACTCGCGCGCGCATCTACTACTCGGCATCAACCACTACAATCATGGGCGCCACAAAGATGCGGCGGAAGAAATGTTGAAGGCGACGGAGCGCGAACCCTATCTGGACGAGGGCTGGTATTACCTGTCACTCAGCCAACTGGCCGTGGGCCAGAGCAGCAGCGCGGAGCGCAACCTTTATTACATCGGACCGGAGAGTGCGTTTTTCGGTGAGCGGGAGTATCAGCTGGGAAAGCTTGCGCTGCTGGGGGGAAGAGTGCAGGAGGCCGCCGGACATCTTGATCGTGCTGTGATGGCGAACGGATTCGATCTGAATGCACGGGCAATGTACGCGCTGGCATTGCGCAGTCTTGGCAGGCAGGACGAGGCGTTGCGGCAGTTGGCGGAGATTTTGCGCATTGATCCCTCCAACCGGCTTGTGTATGCGGAGCGCTTTTTCTTGAACGGCGACCAGGACGCGAAGCGCGAGTTGCTGCGGCTGATGGGAGAGCAAAGCCAGGAGGCGCTCGATGTGGCGATCTTTTATGGCGGCGTAAACCATTGGCGCGAGGCATCGGAAGTGCTGCGCATGGTGGAGCAGGAGAATAAAGATCCATGGGGCACTTCGCCGCTGTTCTACTACACGCTGGCGTACTATCTCGAGCAGCAGGGGGAAGCCGCGCCGGCCGCGGAGTTGAGGAAGAAAGCGCAGGGCGCGGCGGGCATCGTCGATCGCTTTCCGTATCGCAGGGAGAGTGAGGCGCCCTTGCGGGATGCGGTGCGTGCTGACCCAAACGATGTTGTGGCGCGATTCAACCTTGGATGCCTGCTCTACTTTCTTGAGCGCCCGAGTGAAGCGATCTCCGAGTGGCAGGCGGCGATCGAGCTTGATCCGAAAAACTTCAGCGCACGGCGCGCGCTGGGCCTTGCGGAAGCGTCGGAGGGAAAGACAGAGGAGGCCGCGCTGCAACTTGAGGCGGCGAATGAGCTGGAGCCTGCGCATATTCCCACGCTCAACGACCTGAGCGCAATTTACGCGCGGGCAGGCAAGTTCGATGATCAGATTGCTTTGCTCACCAAGGCGCTGAAGCGTACTCCAGAGGATGACGATCTTGTGATCGCGCTTCTCAACGCTTACCTGATCAAGGGCCAGTATGCGGACGCCGATGCGATTGTGAACACGCACAAGTTCGCTCCGCGGCATCGGTCCATTGTGCTTCGCGATGAGTATCGGAATCTTCGCTATGGCATGGGCGCCGCGGCCTTCAATCGGGGAGACTACGCACAAGCCCTGTCGATGTTTCAATCGGTGCTGAAGCCGCCTGTGACGCTTGGGGTTGACGACTTCCAGTTCGTATCCACGCCGCGGGCTTACTACTACATTGGGCGCACACTGGAGGCGTTGGGACGCAAGAGTGAGGCGGACGCGGCGTACGAGCAGAGCACCAGCGGCATCGAGCTGCTCTCCGGGGACAGAGACAGCTGGAACAGCGATAACTTCTACATGGTTCTCGCGCTGGAGAAGCTTGGGCAGCAGGACAAGGCGGCCAGTCTGATTCCTCACTTCGATGGGTTTGCGCGCACGGAGATGGACGAAACAAATCGGGTTCATCGGGGCCAGGCCCGGTATCTGCTGGCGCTGATTGCCAAGTATGCGGGCAGGCGCGATGAGGCATTGAAGCTGATGAAGGACGCGGTGGAGGCGTTGCCCGATTTTCTGCAGCCGCGCTATGAACTGCGGGGCGATGCGATCGATCCGCTCACCGCGAACACAACTCACTGAGGCATTCGGGAATCTGTTGTTCGGGATGATTCAGATCGCTCTAATCAATCGAGAATCGGAGAATGACCATGAAAAGTGAGAGACCGCATAGCTCAAGCCGCAGAGGATTCCTGCGTGGCGCCGCCGTGGCCGCAGTTCTTGGCCCGGTGTTTGGAGTGCCGAAGGTGGAAGCGGAAACGCCGGGTGCGGACAGTGAAGATATTGCCCTTCTTGGGCAAATTGTCCTGAATGGCGATGTCTATGAGCACAACTCGATTCTCAAGGGGTCGCTCAGATTTCTTCGCCTGCCGAAATCCGAGGTCGAGGTGCAGTGGATCGACAGCTTTGGCAGAATTGCAGGTGAGTATGCGCTGCCGGCGCCCACGTCGCTGGCTGAGCCGCTCCCGTTCTTCTTTGATTTGCGCGATGGACTGACCTATATGAACTCCATTCGAGTCAAGGTGAACGGAGTTGTTCAAGCGGTGGCATCGAGGTTCATGCGCTCGCCTGCCGAATCCGCGTGGAACGATTACCAGGTGATCAGTTGGGCGCACTATCCGGATGGATATTACGACCAGCTGCGCGCCGCGGGAGTGAATGCGACGATCGCCTATCGCGAAGGGGACTTTTCCAATGTCCTGAATAACAACTTCAATTTTTATGTAGAGCAGATGGTGTGGGACGTGTACGCGATTTATCACAAGGACCTGCCGTTGTGGAGAGATGTGATTGCAAAGGTCAGGGCAGACCGGAGCAATCTGGAGCACTGGGTGCGCCAACCTTGCGTGAATGATCCGGCTACACAGAAATATGTGAATGACCGGGTGCAGCGCTACGTGCGTCAACACCGTGCGTTCCGGCCGCTCTACTACTGCATCTCGGACGAGCTGGGGCAAGGGGATCAGATCAGCGCCAACGATTTCTGTCATTCAGTTCATTGCACTTTGGCTTTCGCAGAATACCTGCGCAAAAAATACGGAACGCTCCAGGGGTTGCAGGGTGAGTGGGCGCTCGACGAAGTGATTCGCTGGGACGATGAGGGCATCCAGTCCGGCAGCGATTGGGAGAAGGCGAATCCGATGATCAGCCGCACCACCACGGACGCGGCTTTCGAATCGATTGCGCTTGCGAATCTGCAGGAACGGTACGGAAGCGTGAGCCGCTTCAACAAGGAGTGGGGAACAAGTTTCCCTGAGCCGCGTGGAGGCATGGGCCCGCGCGAAAGCTGGGAGCCGGTGCTGGGCGCGGTAAGAGAATCGCTCTCGATTCCGCATCTCGCCGAACCGGATCTTGAGAAGGCGCTTGGCTCGCTGGAACAGTTCAATGTGCGCTGCGGCAACCGCGCTGGATGGAATGCACCGCACACGCCGGCCGGCTTCAAGAGTTGGTCGGAGGTGAAGGCGTTTCTGATTCGTTATGACAAGGAACTGGGAGAAGTGAAGTCGACGAAAGGATGGAACCTGGCTCCGTGGTCGGACTTCCGCAACTTCATGGACTCCACCTTTGCCGATGCGGTGCTGCGCGCGGCGGTTGCATGCAAGGCGGAAGACCCGTCGGCACGTTGCGCCACAGAGGGCGGCCAGGCTCCGTTCGCATTCGGCTGGTACAACTACGAGCAGGTTTTGCGGGTGGTGGATGTGATTGAGCCTTACAACATCGGCAACAACGTGGAAGTGATTCGCTCTCTGAAGCCGGAGACCATCATGTTGTCGACGGTGGGGTACGATCACAAACCGGGCTCGCCGATGACGGCCGAGGACCGTTTGCGCCAGCGCCAGGCCGTGCGCCCGGTGTGGTGGGAGTTGTTTCACTCGCACCAGGGGACAATCATCTGGGATAACCAGGAAGAGTCGGGAACCTTTGTCGATTTGAAGACCGGCGCATTGACGATTCCGGCGGAGACTTTCCGCGATGTGTTTCACGAGCTGCGGGGCGGCCTGGGGATGCTGGTGATGAACATCGCGCGCACGCAGGATGGAATTGCAATTCACTATTCGCACCCGTCTGTTCAGGCGCACTGGCTGCTCGAAAATGCACCGAAGGCGCGGGAATGGATGGTGGACACGGTGGAGGGCTACGTCACGAGCCGATTCATCGCGGTCAGGAACAGCTGGACGAAGCTTGTGGAAGATCTGCAGGTGCAGTATGACTTTGTTTCTGCTTCAGAAGTGGCAGCGGGCGGGCTGAACTCCGGCAAATACAAGCTGTTTGTGCTACCGGAGTCCATTGCTCTGAGTCCGGCGGAGGCAGAGCAGGTGAGGGAATTCGTGCTATCCGGCGGCACGGTGATTGCCGATTCACGCGTTGGACTGTTGAACGAACACTGCCGCGATTTTGGCCACGCGCAACTGAACGATGTATTCGGAATTGCCGCAGGGGAGCGCAGGAATCCTGGCGCACTGGCCAGCGTGGATGCGAGCGCGACGGCGCTGCAATTGGCGGAAAAAGATCTTGGCCACCTTGAGCCGGCGGACGCGATGTTGGCCGTCACCACGGCGAAGGCGATGGTCCATAGCGGCGATGTTCCGATGGTCGCAGTGAATCGATTGGGAAAAGGGCAGGCCATTTATCTGAACATGGATGTGTCCGGCTACGCGTTTGACAGGCTGAATCCGAATGCTCCCAATGGGCTTCAAAGCCTGCTGGAGAGCGTTCTGAGTGTGGCCGGAATTGGTGAGCGGGTGCGAGTGCGAAAGGCAGACGGGAAACGCCTGGCGGGAACAGAGGTAGTGATCTTCGCGAATGGAGTTTGCGAAGTGGTTGCGATCTTTCGCAATCCGCAACTGGACGATGGCGGCTGGGGAAGCTACCGCGAGAAGAAATCGAACTGGCGGGACTGGACCACGGATGCCGATAACTCGGCGCTTGAGAAGGAAGAGAACGTAACGATTGAGTGGGGTTCGGCCAGCCAGACCTATGACGTGCGAGCGAAGAAGGACCTGGGATCGATTGAAACATATAAAGCTGTGCTTGATCCGTGGGAGCCGCTGGTCTTCACGCGCGCGCCGCGTCCACTGCCCAGGCTGCAACTTGGCGTGCCTTCCGGCGCAACGGCAGGGGCGACGATCGAGCTGACGATCAAGTCGAGCGAGGCGCCGCTTGAGGGCACCCTGCGCGTTGTGCATTTGGAGTTCACGCCGCCCTCCGGGAAAGTGTACGAACTCTACTCGCAGAATGTGCTGGTGTCCTCTTCGTCGCAAACTGTCCGGGTTCCAATCGCGGCCAACGATCCTCAAGGGACGTGGAGTGTGCGGGGGCACGATTTGATGAGCGGGCAGATCTCCGAGGGATCTTTCACCGTGCGTCCGCGTGGGTGAAGCTGAGACTTCGAGGCGGCGTCCTGCAATCCGGCGCGAAGGGCCAAAGGACGCATCAGCCCTACTGCGCCTCAAGGAAGATGAGTAGGCAATGTGATTGATTTGTTCTGGGGGAGCGGAGCAGAGGGTTTGCGATTGGATTGAGGCTTGAGGTGCGGGAGGGAATCGAGGATTCCCTCCCGCGCCCGAGAGGTTATTGCACGTCGCTCACCTTGCCATCTTTGAAGGTGACCTTCATGCCGTTGTAGTAGTAGATGACCTTGACGCCCAGATTCGCGATCCTGGTGGGTGTGCCGAGGGCGGCTTGCACCTGGTCGATGGACTGGCCCAGTTCCACAGATGCGGGAGCAGGAGCGGCTGCTGGCGCCGCGGGAGCAGCATCGGCTGCGCCTGCCGGTGGCGCCGCGCCTCCGCTATCCTGAGCGGCCTCGGCGGTTACGTCCTTCTCGGAAGCCGCGGCCTGCTGGTCCTGCGCCTGGATGTCGGCGCCCACGTTGGCCTCCGGCGGAGGCGCAACAGCAGCATACTGCGATTGAACCGGTGGCGCCGCGGCGGAAGGCGGAGCCGCGGGCAATCCGCCCGTGCCCTGCTTGTCCTGCAGGTCCTTGAGACCCTGGTCGATGGTCTCACGCATGTGGTTCTGCATCTCCTGCAGGTCAGTCAACTGCACCTGCACGGTGAGCGAGATCTGGCACTCGGGGTTGCCCTTGCTGGAGAGAATGACGAGGTTCGCCGAGGTTGCATCGGCGGCCGGTGCATCCCTGAGCTGCAGGGTGTCGCCGTCGCTGACCACACACTCCTGGCCGGAGGTATCGGTTACATCCAGGTTGCCGCCGGCGACGAAGACGTGCGGATGGCCGTCGCTGAGGAGGCGGGCGATGCCGCTGGAGCCGGGATCGACGTCCTGGCTGGCGGCGTTCTGCGTAGCTTCCTGATTCTCAAGCGCCAACTGGTTTCTCACTTCGTCGGCGATCATCTGCTTGACCTCAGGAGTGAGCGCGGGCGCGCCGCCTGGGGCAGGGGGTGCTCCAGCTTCTTCCTGAGCTTCCTGGTGCGCCGCATAGGCGGCCTGCAAATCCTGCGAAATGATGTAGTCGGTGAGCCAGAAGGCGGCCGAGGGGTAAACCGGATAGGGCTGGAAGTAGCCGCCGTAGAAGCCGAACCAGGGGTTACCGCCCCATCCCCAACCGAATGCGATGGGCGCGGCCCACGGGTTGTAGGCCCATCCGTAAAAGCCCGCGCCATAGTAGAAGCCTGGGGCATAGACGTTCAGCATCAAACCGCGATAGCCATAGCCGCGATAGAAGCGGTTGTATTCGTGGCCATGGTAGAAGTAGGAGCGTCGTGCAAAATCGTGGCCGTGGTAGCTGTAGCCGCGCTCGACATAGCCTCGGCGTCCCCGCTCTGAAACCATGCGGCTGCCATCATGGCGCTGGACCGAGACTCTGCGGCCGCCGCCCAGATTGTTATGGGTGTCCATGCCGCGCTTGGCGTCATGCACGTCGCTGACCTTGCCGCCGGGGCGGGTGCGCACGGCGCTGCCGCTCTTGGTGACTTTCTCAGAGCTGCCTTTGGGTGCGGCACCGGACTTGATGGGCGAGGCTTTTCCTCCTCCGCTCGCTCCAGGGTGTCCGGCAGAGGCTCCGCCGCCGGGGCGCGCGCCGCCGGCTGCTCCACCGGGATGTGTTGCACCGCCGGCTGCACCACCAGGGTGGGCGCCGCCGGTAGTGGTCGCTCCGTGCTGCGCGCCGGCGCCATTGGCCGTTGGACCGTGCGTGCCGCCGTTTGCCGACGGCCCGTGGGTCGCTGCCGCACCGTTGGCCGTTGGTCCGCCGTGCGAGGCGGCGCCGTTGGCGGAGCCGCCAGGCCTTGCGCCGCCTGCGGCAGACCCGCCGGACTTGGGAGCGGCGGCAGGCGCCTTGGGCGCGGGCGCAGCTTTGGGAGCCGGCGCGGCAGGCTTCTTTTGAGCGTTGGCTGCACTTGCCGAGCAGCCGATCACCAGCAGCCCGCCAAGAATCAGCGCCGCTGAACCGTCTGCGATGGATTTGCGAAAGGTGTCCATAGTCATCTGTTCCTCATTCCTGTCTGTTTTGCGCACCATTCGATCAGCGCGGGGATTCTATTCAACGTTGCTGACTTTTCCGTTGGTGAAGGTTACCTTCATATCCTTGTAATAGAAGATTTCCTTCGCTCCCAGCTTGGCGATCCTCACTGGTTGACCGAAGCCTGCGGTTACCTGGTCCTTGGTCTGGCCGATGGCGATGGTCGGCGGCGGTGCATCGGACGGTGGAGGTGGAGGCGCAATCATTGCCATAGGGGCTGGAGCCGGGGCGGCAGGGGCTGCGGCCGCCTGGTTGCCCTGATCGGTCTGGCCGCCCTTGTCACCGCTGTCGTCTGGAGGCTGCACCGTAATCAGTTCCGAGAAGGTTTTCACGAAGTCGTCGGGCGCAGGCACCGAACCCTTCTGGAAGGGGAATTTGATCTCGCCGTAATAGCGAACCTGATTGCCTTGCGGATCGGGGTAGGGATCGGAAAAGGTGCTGACCAGAATGCCATCTTTTTGAACGGCAACGCCAGTGACCCAAAATTTCTCTCCGGCGACGAACTTGCGCGATGCGCAGCCGTTGTTGGCCGCGTCCGTGACGCTGCCGCCACCACCGAAGGGAAGACGGCTTTTGAGAAAGGACTTGGCGGCGTCCTTGGCGCGGTTGTTGTAATTCGCGGTGAGAGTGCCGGCGCTGTAGCTGTTTGAAAACGCGTAGGAGGAGGAGGAGCTGCACATCATCAGCCCATCCTTTTGCAGGACCACGACATCGCCCGCGGTGACTATATCCGAGTGGTCGGCGGTGGGCTTTGTGACCTTGACCTGAGAAACGAGTTTGGCCTGGATGAGCGTAGCTGGATCGCCTGCCTGCGCCTGAATCCCGACCGCGAGAACCGCCGTCATTGCCGCGAAACCGAATGCACCGAGCCTCTGCGCTTTAACCATGATCCACGTCCATTTCATAGGTTGCGGGGATGATTGCTATGTGCCCGAAAAGGTAAATCACGCCATGCGCTATGTCAAGCAAAAGTATGGAGAAGCAATGCGCCGGTGTTCTTCTTGCTCCAACACACTAATAAAACGAAAGTTCCGAAGAATTTCATTTTTCTCTTCCGGGATAGTTGAATCAGGGCGGTGAAGATATCAGGCGGACAATGCGAGTAACAGAATACAGGTGATGTTATCCTGGCCGCCGCGCTGCTTGGCGAGGTCGATCAGGTTGAAGCATGCAGAGTCGAATGTGGACGCGCCCAGCACGGAGGCGATCTCTTCCTGCCCAAAGTAGCGGGTGAGGCCGTCGGTGGCGAGCAGCACGGCGGTTCCGTGCTTCAGATCGACGGAGAAGAAATCGGGTTGCACTTCAGCGGATACTCCCACGGCGCGGGTAATTACGGACTCCATGCCGCGCAGGTCGGCGGTGTGTGCGTTCTCAATGGTCAGTGTGCCGTTGCGGATAAGTTCGTTGATATAGGAATGGTCGACGGTAAGCTGCACGCACTGGTCATCCTGGATGATATAGGCACGGCTGTCGCCCACGTTGCCAACGATGAGTTTGTTTCCATCCAGGGCGGCAACTACCGCGGTGGTTCCCATGCCCCGGTTCTCAGGAATCTGTCCGTTCTGCCACACATCCGTATTTGCGGCGTTGAGAGCCACCAGCAGTTGGGTGCTGATGGGCGCGCCCGAGTCAGCCGTAGCGGCAAAGCTGTTGACGATGGCAGCAACGGCAAGCGCACTTGCGACTTCACCGCTGGCCATTCCACCCATGCCGTCGCATACGACGAAGAGGCCGAGCGACTCGTTGTAACCGAAGGCGTCTTCGTTGTTGGTGCGCACGCAGCCCATGTCGCTGAGGGCCGAGACGGCGATATGGAGCGGTGCGGACGCGGCTTCCAGCGCGGCCGGCTCGAGAGGGGCCTCGGGCGTTGAGGTGATGGGCAAAAGATCGTTGGTGAAGTCTTCGGTCATGGTCTCCGCTCAGATTCTAAAGCAGCTAGCGAGGTGAGTCTGAAGTTCATTGCATAAATGACGAGAGCAACAGCAGATCCTTCGACTCACCACCCCCA
>Ga0302268_1000022_pt1 | contig 90058 bp, 94 predicted proteins | sample III_Bog_E2_1_FD_194554 | JGI IMG/M metagenome (GOLD analysis project Ga0302268, IMG submission 194554) | Peat permafrost microbial communities from Stordalen Mire near Abisko, Sweden - III_Bog_E2_1 | ecosystem: Environmental > Terrestrial > Soil > Wetlands > Peat | place: Sweden: Abisko... | reverse complement strand
AGATGACGCAGGTTCAATATTTTATAATGTAAAATATTTTAACAAATCATATGCCGGTAAATATTGGCCACAGAGTTTACGAATATTAACAGAAGAACAAGCATTACTATGGATGTTGGAGCAATAAATGAAATATGTTGATAAAAACGGAAAGCCAGTTCCAATTGGGCAAACAATTATATCTAAATATGTTGTCGGGAAAGTTGGCACAGTTTCATCATATGATGATGAATATGAAAAAATGTGTCATGTCAAATTTCCTATTTTTGATAAAACAGTTTTACTTTTTGTAAAAGACTTAGAAGCTATTACCGAAGAACAAGCAATGCTTTATATACTTGAACATTAAAAATAATATAAAAACAAACTTTAATATATGAGAGCTAAAAATAATGGACTATATTGGAAAATACGTAATTTTTGAAAGTTTTAGAACTGGATGTGCGGGCAAAGCATTAGGTAAAATTGTTGCTTGTACAGGACAGAATGTTGAAATTGAAAGAATTGATTTAATTAAAGATTATGTATCTTATTCAAGAAATATTATGAATGATGATATATCTGTGTTGGATACTGAAAATGAATTTTTAGCAAGATTACAATTTTAACAATTAAGGAAAATAATGAAACACGATAAATATCCGAAGTGTTGCTGCCCAAAGCATGATTGTAAAAAAATGCTGAATATTTAAGTGGTGGTGGTTGTTATTGGTGTAAACTATATTCAACATACAATGTTGGATGTCATGCAGAATCAAAGGAGTTAGTAAGTGAAACAATATCCAGAAATACCGGGAAGTAACAAGGCACCGATTGGAGAACCATGTATTGCTTTCACAAAATATGATGGAAGTAATTTACGGTGGGAATGGTCATCTAAGAGTGGTTGGTATAAATATGGCACACGAACTCGTTTATTTGATAAATCTGATCCAATTTTTGGTGAAGCCATTCCCATTTTTCAAGATATTATGGGTCCAGAGATTGTGAAGCGTATTAAAGATATTGAACGTGGAGTTCAAAGCGCAATTGTTTATACAGAATTTTTTGGTCCGAATAGTTTCACTGGTATTCACGAACCTTCCGATCCAAAAGAATTGAAATTATTTGATGTGAATCTTTATAAGCGCGGGCAAAACCACACCACCCCGTTAAAATAATTTTGGTTTATACCAAAAATAGTTGTTGACAAATGATAAATAAAGATGTAGTATAAAAGAGTAGCAAGAATATAGGCTACGATAATGACAATGTTTACAATGGTAGTTGTCATTATCGATTTTTATACCGCATAATTATTAAAAGGTTGGAGAAGGAAAATGATCCATTTTACAAACCCGTTACAACTCGCACTGGCCCCCGCAAGTTATTGCGCCCGTCCAGTATTTGGTGCTAATGGTTAAGGTAAATGGAAATTAATATTCCAAAGCCTCTAACCAAAATGAAAATGGTTAGAGGCTTTAAAGTTTTGGGGGATAAGTTTAGTAATTTTTAACATGGGTGATAGGTGTTGATAGGAGCACAATAGTCCTGCAAACTATGGGGTCGGGGGCGGTTCCCGAATCATCCACAGAAATATTTATATAGTTCAAATGAAATTATGTCCACCAAGCATAAATAAAGATGCGGGGTGATTATGGAAAAAGTAATATGTGAATTTTGTAATAAAGAATTTAGTATTAAAGGAATTCATTGTCATAAAGAAAGAATGCACTTGGGCTTAAATTCAAAATATAGCAGTGGAAATAACGGAAAATATAGTAATATTGAATTTAAAGAACGAAGTAAATTAGCATATGAAAATAGAGTAGGACCAATAGAAGATCATAAAAAAATATGCGAACGGTGTAATAAAAATTTTATTTGGAGGGGAAGAAAAACATCAGTAGAATTTGAAAGAGTTAGATTTTGTGGCAGAAGTTGTGCCAATTCACATCAAATGTCAGATGAATGTCGTAAAAATTTATCCATATTAATGATTGCAAAAGCTGATGCAAAAGGAAGAAAACAAAGAAAATGTGGTGATAATAAATGCGTTATTTGTGATTTACAATTTTCAAATTACAGCACAAAAAAATTATGTAGTGAACAATGTCGGAAAATTTATTTTAATAGAAAACATGATCAATATTTAAGCACATTACCAGAAATAAAAAGATATAGGAAAGAATGCAAATTTAATTTTTTATTAAGAAATTTTCCTAACGAATTTGATTTTGAATTTTTAAAAGAACATGGTATGTATTCAGCTAAAAACCATGGCAATAATATGAAGGGTATTTCAAGGGATCATATGGTAAGTATTTCATTTGGATTTAAAAATAAAATACCTTCTGAAATAATTAGTCATCCTGCAAATTGTAAATTAATATTTCAATCACAAAATGCATCAAAAAATATTAAATGCACAATAACGATTGAAGAGTTAATAATGAGAATAGAAAATTGGAATAAGAAGTATAAATTTGATTTATGCAAGGGATGGTCCGGGTGAACGGCCAACGGTCTGTAAAATCGTCGCCTTTCGAGGCATGGTGAGTTTGAGCCTCACCCCTTGCACCAAGCGTTGTTGTATCGTGATCGTCTAAGGCGCAGAATTACTCGAACGTCTTGAGTATTCGAGGACATTTAACCGGGTTAAATAATGCAGCTTCGCCTACTGCTCACGATACGAGGTAAAGAATTATGCAAAGAGAAACAGATGATGGTTATAAAAGAACAAATAGAGAAATGGTTCAAGAACCAAAAGGTGCTGGAATTTGTTTTGGTTGTGATAGTATAATGGTTAGAGAAGGTTCAAAATGTAGAGTTTGCGGATCAAGACATGGTTTAAAAAAACAAGTAAGAAAATAGTTATAAGAGATTAATTATATTCCCGTAGTTCAACGGATAGAATACAACCCTGCGAAGGTTCTGATGTAAGTTCGATTCTTACCGGGAATACCAAATTTAATAGTCAGGGTGGCGGCAGGTCTGGTTTGCCCCTCGTTCTGGAAACGAGCGTCATTACGACATCAGAGGTTCAAATCCTCTCATCCTGACCAAAGTTTTAACTTCGTATGCACCTATCGCTTCTGGCCTCTCACACAGTCATGCCATTGAAAGATGAAGTATTTGGAAAACGGTAATAAGTTTTAATAATAACAATGGGGAGTTAGCTGAGATGGCTTTTAGCGGGACTCCGAAAAGGTCTAGACGAGGATTCGAGCGCCTCACTCCCCACCAAAAATTTTAATAATAGGAGAGATTAATATGAATATTACACATGATTACGAAGATATGCAATATTTCAAAACTGTATCTACCAGTCTCCCCAAGGAGCGTAAGGAATATTGCGAGAGAACTATCAAACTTTTAAATGAAGCACATGAAATTGTTGTGTTGAAAAAGAAAGTTGGTAATTAAAGGTTAAGTTTATATATCGGGGTGTGGGTCAATGGAAGGCCGCTGGTTTTGGGAACCAGAATCCGAAAGGTGTATGCTGATTCGAGTTCAGCCACCCCGACCAAAAATTAATAGTTCAAAATTCATCATCTCGACTAAATAGATATTAGAGGTAATGATATGCGAACTAAAACTGTTAAATGTGATTATTGTAGTAATTTATTTGAAAAGTCCATAAAAAGAATAAATGAAAGTAAAAAATTAGGAAGTAAATTTTTATGTAGTAAAGAGTGTAATCTTGCATCAAGAAAAACTGGTAAAAATATATTATGCACTAATTGTGGTTTAAATTTTTATAAAAATAAAAGTAGTATCTCTACTCTTGGAAATTTTTGTAGTAGTTCATGTAGTGGAATATATCATAATATTCAAAGAAAAGAAAATGGATATTATAAAACTGAAAAATTTGCACAATATAAACAAAATTTGTCTATGTTAATGAAAGAGAAATATGCAAAAGGAGAAATACAAATATCTCGTGGAATGGGTGGTAGAAAAGCACATCCAGAAATAATTATTATTTGTAAAATTTGTAATAAAGAATTAATAGTTCCATATCGCAAAAGAAATCAAAAAACTTGTGGTTCAAAAGACTGTATAATTGAAGCAAGTGTTGGATGTCGAACATATCCAAATTTTAGGAAAAAACTATTTTGGTTTTTTAATCCTTACCAAAATAAAAAAATATTATTGGAATCAGGTTGGGAATTAGATTTAGCTGAATTTTTAACAAATAACAATATTGAATGGATTCGACCAAAATTTATTAAATGGATAGATTTACAGGGAATAACTAGAAGATATTTTCCAGATTTTTATCTTCCAAAATATGATTTATATTTGGACCCTAAAAATCCATATGCTATGACATTAGGAAACAGTGAAGAAAAAATGTTGGCCATATCCAAAAAAGTTAATATTATATATGGAGATATAGAAATATTAAAACAGGAAATAGTAAATTTTGTAGTTGACAACTGTATCAAAGTTTGATATACTATATATAGATCAAGAAAGGAATGAATATGTTGAAAATTCCAAAATTTGAAAACGAAGCCGATGAAGTTAAATGGCTTGATGAACATCAATATGAAATTATAGATATGTTCTTGAAAAATATGCGTGAACGCGAAGATACATTACCACAACCACAAAACATTTCTCTTGAAAGGTGAATTGATGAAGACTTTTATTAGAATTTTAATTGCATCCTTGATTGGAATTGGGCCAGCTTTTGTTTCTGTTTGGCTTTTGTTTGGTAAGCTGGCACCATATATTGTATCAGTGATTCCAAACGGAGAATATCATAAGTTGTTTGGAGTTCTAGTTTATATTGCAATTGCTCTATTGGGTGGAATAGAAATCCCAATCATTTGTTTGATTATCGGTTTTATGTTGGCTAACCTTTTTATTGTGTTCAGCGAAGGAACACCAGAGAGAAAGTTTAGACGTAGGTTTTAATTTATAAAACGCCATGTGCGGGGAGATGGCCTAACCCAACGATCTGCAAAATCGTAAGCGCAAGCTAATCATGAGTTCGAATCTCATCATGGCGTCCATTAATTTTCGGTATAAACGCAGCGAGTAATCGTGATACCGATCCACCACTTAGGCAACCACCATTTGGTTTCAACGAAAGTAGATATATCCAAGAGAAGCGAGATTTTAATAAAATGAAATACATTGCTGAAAAGGGAACGGTTATTGAAATATGTGAACCTTCCCTGTTAACAAGAACATTAAGTTTTAAAATGAATGATTCTGGAACATTTGATTCAAATAAAATGGCAGACTTGATTGCTAAGAATTTTGGATTAGTAAAAGAACTGAAATTTAGAGAAAGATTTAAATTTCCAGATGGGACTATAAATCATTCATATTTTGTTATTTTTGAAGTTCCGTGGTGTGATATTATAGGTTCTAGACAAAGAATAAATAATATCATGCGAGATATTGAAGATTTGATGGAAGAAAAATCAAATGTAACTTTTACAAGTAAACACGAAAGGAAATAAAAATGAAGTACGAATACAATATTCCAGAACTCACAGATTTTAGTGGAACTATTGGAGAACTACAAGATATTTTAGCTGAACTTTTGGATAGTTATGGAGAAGATGCTATAATTAAATTTGATGCTGGTTATAACAATGTTGATGTTTCGGTTGTAGTAGATTTCTACTACAACCGAATTCGGTTGTAGTAGAATAAATAGTTTTAATGATGGGGTTGGGGCAGGGTTCTCTAGTTTGTTTGCCGATAAAACAGGTCGTTACTGAGACAGACAATACAATGAGGAAGAGTCATTATAAAAAATGACAGCGGAGACATCACTAGTCGTAGCTACACAAAGAGCCACCCATTATTAAAAATTGAAGTAGCGATGTGGATGAACACATGGTCCCTGATATTAAGTTATCAGTGTGCCTCTCAAAATGGAATCCAATTGAAAGATATTGGTAATCCAAGCCGATAGTTTTAACTCGGTCTACTTCATATAGTTTTATGGGCGTGTGATGGGAATTGGCATACCTAAAAGTTTCAAAAACTTTTGTTTGTGGGTTCGAGGCCCACTGCGCCCACCAAGTTTATAAAAGATAGTTTGCGAATTGGTATAGCGACTGGACTAGCCTGACGGGGCGAAGCCGGTGCCTGACGAGGATTGTAGGCTTCGAGACCTACCTATCTTTTATAATGGTTTTTTAAATGTGCCCGTATGGTGGAATGCAGACACGATGCGCTTAGACCGCATTGCTGAAAGGTGTGGGGGTTCGAGTCCCTCTATGGGCACCAAACATATTTTTGAGCAGATGAAGGGAATTGGAATACCTATTAGACTAAGAATCTGATGTTTGTGGGTTCGACGCCCACTCTGCTCACCAAAAATATTTTGAAAGGAAAATATGAAAATGATAAATAATATTAATGGGGAGTTGGGCGAGTGGCTTATGCCAAGACTTTGCTAAAGTCTCGAACCTGCAAAAACAGGTTCCGCAGGTTCGAATCCTGTGCTCCCCGCCACATTACAAAATTAAATCCCCTCAACAATAACCTTCAACTATAGAAAGGAAATTTATGACAAAGTATGCTTTATTTTTTACAATGCTTTTTAGTTTGTTTGTTGGCACTGCCACAGCAGACACGTTAACTTTTACAGGAACAGGATCAAATTCAGTAAATGGAGTTTATACATATCCATATTATTTTTCAGTTAATGGTTCAGCAACACAAGAAACATTAATGTGTCTTAGTTACGATAATGAAATTACAACTGGTGAAAGCTGGCGTGTTTATGATGTAGCTATCACTACAAATTCAGAAAAGGAATCGGCATGGCTTTATAATGATGCAGGTCTGAATTCAACAAATGACGTAAATGATAATTTGGCGGCATGGAGTCTATTTTCAAACAATGTCCCAACAACACCAGCAAGTGATATTCAATTAGCCAAGGCTATTGCTGGAGTAAATACAGAATCACCAGATTTTTGGAATAAATTTGTTATTTATGTTCCAGATGGTGATGTTATTTCTGATCCTTCGCTACTTGGGCCTCCGCAGATTTTTGTTGGTTTGAATCAAACACCTGAGCCAAACAGTTTAATGTTACTTGGAACTGGTCTATTGCTATTGTCATCATTGAAGTATGTTCCAAAGATTATAGCCATTAAAACAAACAGATGAATATAACTGAAACAGCGTGGGATCATATTAAAACAATGAAAATACCCTTGATACCAGAAATTGGATTAAGAATTGGTATCAGGGGTGGTGGATGTTCTGGTCTATCTTATGCTTTTCAAATTGATATACTAAAAGAAAATGATCATATATTTTCTAAGGATAACCATAATGTATTTGTTGATCCAAAATCTTTTGTATTTTTGGAGGAAGTTACGTTGGATTATGAAAAAACCTTGATGCATAGTGGTTTCACATTTATAAATCCAAAAGCAGTTAAATCTTGTGGTTGTGGAACAAGTTTTTCAGTATAAATAATGATATGGTGGAATGCGCGAGATGGATTAAGCGACTATTCTGGAAAAATAGTAAACCCATAAAGGTTTCGTGAGTTCGAATCTCACTTTCACCGCCAAAATTTTATTAAATTTTTGGATAGTTTATTGTTGGTCGGCAACAACTCTGTTTCGAAAACAGATGATGCCTTAACGGGCATGGGAATCGTGCTCTCAACTATCCGCCATTTTTAAACTTGCATTATAGTGTGCAGTGTGATATACTAAATATAGTTCAATGATCCTCTGCGTTATACCTGATGTATAAATCAAAAAGGAGAATTGAAATGGTATTTGAAATTGGAGTAGAAGCAGATTTTTATGGAGTAGATTGTAATTGTTTTAAACTGAATAATTGTATTTTTGAAGCTGTTGAAAATGAAAGTGATGGATATCGTTCTTGTATGGAAGAAGTTCGCATGAAGGATGATACCAAAGATTTAATATTTTTTAACACTCCGTTAGCGAGAATAAGAGTTGAAGATTGTTTAGTGGGCCAATGTGATCAAACTTTTAATGGTTATAATCTTGTTGATGTGAATGATGGTTTTATATGGTTAACTTTTGGAACTGACAATTACGATGATTATTATCCATATTTCGCTTTTTATTATCAAAATAAACAGGAATGGGTTTTAAAGAAGTTTGAAGAATAAATTGAAGCGGAAATGGAGCAATGGCGGCTCACAAGTCTCATAAACTTGAAATCGTCAACATCGGGTGTTGATTCCGCAACCAAAATTTAATAGCAAATAAATTTTGCCGAAGTAGTTAAAATGGCTATAACATGCGTCTCATAAGCGTAAATTGGGATTTCGATGCTCCCCATCGGCACCATTAAACAAAGAAAGGCAATAAATGATTCTTAGACAACGTAAAACACCAATACTTCATGGATCAACAAAACAAGTTGTTAAATTTGCGTTTCTTCCAAAGAAAATAAAAGAAGGCAAAAATGACAGTGATGGTCCAATAATTTGGTTGGAAAAATATATAATTGAGTATAGATATAATTCAGATAATAAATGTTGGAGATTTAATTCTTCAATAACATATAATCAATTCATTATGGATAAATTAGAAAAATAAGGATAATATGGTTTTACAACAACCAACAAAAAACTAATACCACCTAAACAAAATTCAATAAAAGAAATAGTTAAATTTGCATTTTTTCCAAAACGTTTAATGCCAAACGAAAATGAAACAAAGGGTGAATTAATATGGCTAGAAAAATATGTTCAAATTTTTGTATGTAATGTTTCATATCCCGGTTATAGACCAGATAAATATACATGGAAAATATCACGAGAAGTAAGACTCAAAAAATTAATGTTGGAAAAATTAGAAAGGGGATTAAGATTTTAAATGAAAAAAACTTCAACAGATCAATATGAATTTGCAGCAAGATTATTTAGTAACGAGACGCTAATAACTTATAAACGTTTCAATAAAGTTTACATTGTAACTGATAAATATATAGACACGTATTATTATTTATGTAATACTTCCATGAAAACGTTTGAAAACTACAATAAATTATGTATAATTTGTTCGGCACATACTGTTAGAGGAGCTTGGAAAAAGGCAGTTAAGATTTTAAATCAATTACCAAAGACGGAGACATCATAAATGTATTATCCAGACCAAAATAAAACTCAAGAAAAAGCTATTGATAGAATTCGACAGCAAGAAATTTTGGATTCATTTACTGCATCAATGGGAAATGGTTTTACAACGGCGATGTCTTCCTCTTCTTCTACATACGATGCTAAATTTTTCTATAACAATATCTATGCTGGTATTATTGAAGTAAAATTTAGAAATACTCCTGCATCATTGTATTCAACTTATACTATCGATGCTAATAAAATTGATGATCTATCTTCTATTGCCAATCGAGAACATGTATATGCATATCTATTGGTGTCATGGTTGGGTGATGTTCGTTGTTTAGATATTCCAGAACCAGTTAAGAGAGGAACAATGTATCCATCTAAATTGCAAAAACGAAGAGATAGACAAGAATTGGCAGATTTAGTTTATGAAATTCCAATGACAGATTTTAAGAAACTTGGTTAATATGGAAACGTCAGTAAAGGAGAATTATGATTTTAAGAAATACAAAACCATTACCAAATTATTATGATACCAAAGAAATAGAAAAATATGCATTATTTCCAACAAGAATGAAACGAGAGCCATATGATAAAACTGGTGAAATTATTTGGTTGGAAAGTTACGTAAAAGTATATAAACATGATAGAAAAGAAAACAAACTGTGGTCTTTTTATTATAGTGAAAGAAAAACTCTTAATTTTTTGCGTAAATTAGAAGAATCAGAAAGTAAATCAAAAGAATACCAAGTAAAAGTATATAATTCTCAAGCATCTGCATCTCCACTAAATATAAATAATAAAATATCGAGTATCAAGTAATGTTTGAACCAATATCACTATCAAAAAATCAGATTAAATTGTGTGAATCAACGATAAGTTCCAATGCTTTTTATATGCTTGTTGGAGATGCTTTAGTTAATTCAAAACCATTCTCGGTTGTTCGTATGGGAGATGGTGAACGTCAATTAATGACGCTTGCTAAAAAAAACAATCCACATAACCAAGCAACTATTTCTGAACAAGCGAACCCTGATGATTGGATGAAACGAATGGGGTGCTATGGTATTTCAAATATAGGACTCATTGAGAGATTAGAACACGCCGCTAATGATTGCACATATTTTGCTCCATCTGTTACAGGTATTCAATTAGAAAATTTTAATTTATATAATATTTTTCGACCACGCAATCAATATGTTGATAATTTTTTTTGTAATGCATGGACAGAAGAAATGAAAATTCAACTTTTCAAAACTGCAAAACACGTTCTCTTCATTCATAGAAATACTTCATGTGCCGATGCCATGCAAATTCGTGCAAAATATGCACTAGATATAAAAGTAACATATTTAAAATTGGAAAATTGGGAACAATCAGAAGATGTTATTAAGCGCGGATCACAAATAGATGCACCATTGGTTCTGTTTAGTGCGGGTCCAGCATCCAAATATATTGGTGATAGAATCGCAAATTCTGGTATTCCAAAAGTATCTCTTGATGTCGGTAATGCGGCTGATTATTGGCTTTTGAGTTCTCTTAAAGATATTCCGAATGGAAGAAGATAATATGATTACTTCTTCCAAACCCAACTATCTTGACCACAATCCCAAATACGATCCAAGCCTAAAATATCTTTTGTAATTTGATTTTCTGAATATTTAGAAATATCTTCTATTAATTCTGGATACAATATGAGCGCCGTTTTTACGGCGTTCTTTTTTGTGAATTTACTACGATGAAATCTCTTTTCATAATCTGTATACCAATATGTTGGTTTTGCATTCAATGCTTTTGTAAATCCAAGAGTTTCTTTATTAAATAAATTAACTTGCAACAGCAATGCTTGAAAGATAAGGTGAATCACCCTTTACTTATGGTCGTAACGTCTTTTCAAACTTTATCTTCCCACAATCCCAAATACGATCCAACTCCAATATATCAGTCATCATTTTTTCTGTCATACTATCAGCATTTTCAAAAAACATTTTCAATTTTCTTTTTCTATAATTGAACTTGTGATGACGAATATTATAATCAGTATAGCTATAATCTGGTCGCAAATAATACATTTTATCAAATCCAGATTTTATATAAACATCACCCATACTCCATCTGCAATCAGCAAATGTGGTTACTTTCTTAATAAATGGAAAATTTCTCTCTACATATTTCAAAAATTTTGAAAACAAACCAGCATATGATGCTTCTTGATCTGTTGCATAACGATTGATATCAAATGTTCCATTTTTTGTTTTTAATAAGGTAATCACTGCAACTAACTTAGAATCAACAAATCCTCCCAATAAAAAACTTCCACTGGTCGATCCTTGAATATGATGTTTTTCTAAAAATACTGAACATTTTCCAGAATCAATTGGCCGAATATTAATCTTTCGTGCTCCGATAGTTTTTTCTGTTTTATGACAGAGGTGTAAAATATGGTGTTTAATAATTTCTGATTTTTCTACCCATTCATCTTCAAATATTGTTAGAAGTTGAATGTTCTGTTCTTGACATTTAAAAAATTTAGTTTTATGGTAATTTCTACCTTTCCCTCCAGATTTTTCTGAATGCCAATACAAACCATTAAATTCGATTGCTAAATTATATTCTGGTATATAGAAATCTAATTCCAACGGCTTACAAATCTTCCTATCATTCTTTTTAGCTGGTATATTATTTTCTTGTAACCATTTTTCGATCTCGTCTTCATATCCACTTTTACTTTTCTTTGGAATAATATCAAGTTCATATTTATCGTGATAATTTTTAACCAGCGACCGAGAAATATTTAATTTTTCGCATACTTGTCTTACAGAAGTATTTCTCAACAGTTCAGAAAATTTTTCTTTATCAAATAGAATGTTTACTACTTCTTTTGGAAAATTTATCTGAGACGGAGAATTAACTCCATATTTTTCACGAAATGTTACCAGTATTATATCACGCATTTCTGGAACTTGTAAAATTGATGTATATTTTTCTCCATATTTTTCTTTTATTGTTTCTTCAATCTTCTTTCTAATTTCTGGAGATTCCAATGCATAATCAACACCATATTTTTTAATACATGTATTTTTTATTTTGTCTTGAACAATGTGCGATGATACTGGAAAATCAACACCGTATTTTTTTTGGTTTGTTTTTCGTGTTTTTTCTTTTATTTCTTTATTTTGTATTGGGTGTTCAACTCTATATTTCGATTGCATGGTGATCATTTGTTTTTCTAAAAATGATTTTACTTGTAACGGATTTTTAACACCATATTTTTCTTGACAGGTATTTTGAATCACTGTAACAATGGCCTGAACCCATTCTTTGTTGTCATAAAGTTTTTTACGAGTTTCTATGGCTTTTGGAAGTTGTCCAACATTTTCCATACCATATTTTTTCATATTGGTATTGTTTCTTTTTTCTTGTGCTACTTCTTTATCCCATAGTTTTGCAGATTTAATACAATTAGTGCTAACTGCATTCCTACAAGCAGAACAATCTTTTGCTCTTCCACAAAAAAAGAATCCATTTTTAATGGAATTCAACTTGCGCAATTTTCCAGAACCACAGGGGCATAAAACTTTTTCGTCTGATATCGCAGTGTATACTTTTATAGCATTTGAATTACTGCGTGGATCACAATGATTTTCGATCCATGACCATAATTCTAAATCGGATACAATCATTCTTATTGCATGTTTTGGTTTTTCTTTTAATAACTTCAATATTTGATCTTTCATAATTATCCTTTCATTACTATTTATACTATAGACCAAGTTACATTTGAAGTCAAGTCAAATAAATTATTAAATAAATTAACTTGCAACTGTGATGCTTGACCGATAAGATAAATAGAAACAAAAAACCCTTGATTTAATCAAGGGTTGATTGGTTTGTAACTTGTTTGTATTAGCTGAAGCTCAAGTTTGCTACCGAAATGCTGCTCAAATAATCGCCAGCATTACCAAGAGATGAACTCGAATTTGTTAATTCCACATAGCCATATCTGGTAAGGAAGCTCGTCACTGGCTCGAAGGTAACTGGGTCAAGAACAACACCAGAACTCATCAAAGGAATGTATGGGCAATAGAATGCTGCTGCATCTGATTCACTTGCGCCCTTATAACCAACAAGCACTGGAACTGAGTCATTTGCATAACCATTCACATAAATCTTCATACTGCCATTAAGGGTTCCAACAAATTTTGTGTTCGTTGGGGCTTCAAAAACGCCCTCAGTTGTTCTTGCAAAAGCAGAAGTTGTTGCACTCTGCAATACGGTGAGAGCGATTGGACTTACAACTGCCCAGTTACCTGCACCACGACGAGTTCTCTGTGCAATCAAGTTGCTTGCGCGATTGATCATAATTGCAAGAGCAGCATGTTCATCACCAACATAGGTTGCAGTTCCGCTAACTAAAGACTGATCGAAAGTCTGATCGGTTCCAGATAGTGAATACAATGAACCAAGAATTTCCTGATCGATTTCAGCAGTAATTTCTTGAGCCAAAGCAGCCATGATTTCGGCTTCAATATCGATGCCGTGCATAGCTTGTGCATCCTGTGCAGCTTCAAATGTCCAACGTGCAGACAATTTACGTGATTTTGCTTCAACAGTCTGACGAAGAATCTGAACATTGATCTTGTTACCAGCCTGACCTTCCAAATTTGCTGTCCAATCTGCTTGACCAGTAGTTGCACTACCAGAGTATGCAGTGGCAATCTTGAATGGTGATAATGCTTCGTCACCAGCCACGGTGCCAGTATTCCAAGGATAAGGAGCAGTAACGTTATCAGTCTGTCCGTAACGAACACGAAGAGTCTGAATCTGTCCAACTGGACCTGTCATTGGCTGAACGCCTACCAACTCATTAGCAATAACTGTTGGCATTACACGTCGAATAACTGGAAGAATGACGCGGTTAAGGGTTGCGATGTTACCAGCAGATGTAGAACCAGTGGTAGCACTCTCACGCAATTGCTTGCGAGTATTTTCTAGGACTACACTCATAACCGAACGGCGATTTCCTGTTAGTCCTTCAAGCAGGGCGGTTTTGGTATCATCCCAACGATTTTCTAGTAACGGTGTTGACATTTTGCTTCTCCTTTAATATTTACTGTAGCCCTGCCAAACGCTTAATTTCGCTAAGGTCGGTTTCATCAATTGGAACTACTTTATTAGTTTTATCCCCAGTTGATTCGTGCAACATGTTGCGTCCAGATGTTACTACTGGTTGCTGTCTGTTGTTTAAAACTGCTGGAAGATACTTATCATATGCAATTCTTAAACGATCTGTTTGCACACTTTCTAAGAGTTGAGTCATTACTTCACGTTTGTTTTTATCAAGAGGAGTTAATAGTTCAGATAATACTTTTTCTCTTTGAACTCTTCCCTCAAGACGCTTAAATTCATTGTTCTTTGATTCTACAATCTTGTTCTTTTCAGAAATTTCTTTACGAGCTTCTGAAAGATTCTTTTCTGCAACTTCTGTTTTATGTTTAAGTTCTTTTACTGCTGCATTTTCATTAAGATAAGTTCCGGTAAATTCTGTTGCAAAGGCTTCAAAAATCTTACGGCCAAAATTATTCTGACGAGCAACCTTGATATCTTCGTGAAGTTGAGTAATTTCGTGATTTAATGTTTCAGAAACAATTTTACTAATGGCATTACTGCTACGTGCTACAAACTTCTGTTTCAATTCATCCAATTGTGTTTTTGCTTCTGCAATTAAACGAACACGTGTTTCACGAAGAGATTGTTTATCTTCTGAAAATTCATTAATTTCTTCAGCTAGAGAACTCATAATAAAACGCTCTAGTTTATTTTGATGGGCAACACTCTTATTGCGGTCTGTTGCAAACTCTGCTAATTCTTCTGCCAAAGCGCGAGTTGCAAACTTATTGAATTTAGTTGCTGCATTGCGCATTTCTTTTACAGTTGCAAGTTTTAATTTTGCAACTTCATTGCGTTCCGCTTTAACATTATTTACTTCGTTAGTTAGTGTTTCTGAAACCATCTTATCCAAGGTCTTAACCATAACCTCTTTATCGTGTTCGTAACGGCCAGCAAACTCTTCACGAATTTCAGTTCTAACTTGAGTCTGAATTTCCTTGAGCTTTCCTTCCCACGCTTTTTGAATGGCGTCACGAGTGGCTTCATTTACTAACCCACTTTCAAGTAACGGTGCTAGGGCATCCAACATAATGTATCTCCTATTATAGTAATATTTACTTATAACTAATATTTTTTGATTATTAACGGTATTAAAACAACAAAAATTTTATTTATGAATAACATATTTTCTATCATAAATAAGGTTATGACTTACTTCATCGAAAAAGCAAACAAAACCCATATGGGCAAATATGATTACTCAAAAACTAACTATATCAATTCAACAACTAAAGTTACAATTACCTGTCCAATACACGGATATTTTAATCAAACACCGAATAGTCATTTAGCTGGTCATGGGTGTAAAAATTGTGCTAATAGCCTAAATAAAAATTTCGTAGTCTCTGCCAATTCAAAACACAATAACAAATATATTTATGAAAAAACTTTGTATTGTGGCGCTCTTAAAAAAGTTACAATTACCTGTCCAATACACGGAGATTTTAATCAAACACCGAATAGTCATTTAACTGGTCATGGGTGTGTTCAATGTGGAAGAAGTAATATTAAAAAAATGTCCCTCGAAATATTTATCGAAAAAGCAAACAAAACTCATATGGGCAAATATGATTACTCAAAAACTAACTATATCAATTCAACAACTAAAGTTACAATTACCTGTCCAATACACGGAGATTTTAATCAAACATCATCTGCCCATTTATTTGGTGCTGGATGTAGCATTTGTGCTGTTTCTCATAGAGCTAAAACATTAAGTATGTCTGCTTCTTTATTTATTGAAAAAGCAAACAAAACCCATATGGGCAAATATGATTACTCAAAAACTAACTATATCAATTCAACAACTAAAGTTACAATTACCTGTCCAATACACGGAGATTTTAATCAATTACCTAACAATCATCTAAGAAATATAGGTTGTCCGAGTTGTAACGAATCTATTGGAGAACGATTAATTGACAATGTTCTTAAAATTTTAGACATACAATATATTAGACAATTTCGCATACCAGAATGTAAACATATTCTTCCATTACCATTTGATTTCGCTATCTTTAAAGATAAAAAAATGATCGGGTTAATCGAATATCAAGGGGAACAACATTTTTTTCCACTCCGATGGTATAATAATACTCAAGAACAAGCTAGTAATGATTTTTTGTTGCAGAAAAAAAGAGATGGTGTAAAAATACAGTATTGTGAGGTCAATAATATTCCACTTCTTGTGGTAAACTATAAAGATAAAAATAATACAGAAAAATTGTTAAAAAATTTATTGCGGTTGTTCATTCAAAGTTGAATATAATATTTTTATTTGGAATAAGACTTTCTCCACAATTACGACAAGTTTTACGATTTACAAAATTTACTGTTTCACACGCTTTGCAAGTTATAGGAGATGGCCTATCGTCGGTATATGGAAATCCTTCCTTAACTTCTTTCTTTATTGGATCATCAGATTTATCCTCAAAATGATCATTATATGCATCTCGACATTTTTTGCTGCAAAACTTAGATAACCTACTAAGAGGATAAACTTCTTGACACCATTTACATTCTTGCTCAGATTCAACCAAGATTGTTTCGGCTTCGGATATGATATTAGATAACTCTCTTAAAGTATGCATGATTATTTCTTCTTAAATGATTCTTTTTCTTTCTTCCAGCAAGCTGAGCATAATGCACGTTCCTTGCTATCAAGACCTTTTAATTCTGCCTTACAAGATTTACAGTTCTTATTTTTATCAGCGGCTTTTCCTTCTTGAATTGCTCCAGCTTTAGTCCATGGTCCGGGAGTAAATTTATTTTCTTTTAGTTTCTTATCAATGGGAACTTCTTTTTTAAGATTTATAGTATTGCTCTGACACTTCTTACTACAATAGTTCTTTCCATCAACACACTTCTTATCACATCCTTTTCCATTACATTTACGGTTTGTTCTACTTTCTCCAAGAGTGTCTGGTGGAATTGGTGCAATCTGTGGGCTAGACAAAAAATTAGTAGGTGTGTCTTCGTCATCTGGAACTAAACCATTGTCTATTAAATATTTTGAAAAATGTTCGGTGACAAATTCATCAGGATCACCTGTTCGTGCCTTGGCAGTTCCATATGGCATATCAGATACATAATATTCATATAAAGCGTATTGAAATTCTTTACTTGTAGAAGGTAAATAAAAACCATCTTCAATAAATTTATCAACATCTGAGGCATATTTATTAAGAATAGCTTCCATCTTAGGATGAGCACTTTCTTTAAGAGTTTTAGCTTCCTTAATCTTACCCCATTTATTTTTCTGCTTGGAACGAATAGCAAACTCTACTTGTTTTTCGCGTTTCTTTAGAGCATCAGATTTCTTTGGATTATTCTTCAATTTAGAAAGTTCACCCTTTAAATCAGCAAGAGACCAATCATCCCATTTACCTTTTTCATCTTTGGGTGTGTGCATTTTTTCATCCCATTTTTCGGATATAACCATATCACGATAATTAGACATTGTTTCAGTTAAGGTTTTCATTATGATAACTCCTTATTTCTATTTATTTCTTTTATTAAATTAGTTCCAATTCAATTCTTTTTGTCCAATAAACACAAGAATTGATTCAAGTTCTTCTTTTGTAATTTTATTTTTTGGACACATTTCTTGAACTTTACGTAGAATTAAATTCCAACCATTGCTAAATTGAAAAACTTTATTCGCTAATCTACCTGATGTTTGTTTACGGTGTTTAATTAAAAATTCTTCAAATGCTTTATAACTTATTGTTTCTCCATCTGGAATTCTTTCAGAACACGCAAAAAGACCATCAATTGCTTGTTTTTTACCATACATTAAATCTTGAGAGTATTCTTGTTCTTGTGGAGTATAATATTCTTTTAAATCTTTGCACGAGCAACCATTTATTCCCTTGCATTTGGCACAAACTCGGCCATATGCTTCTCCGCATTCTTCACAATGTCCATCTTCTCCAATGAAACCACCATCATATGGACATCTTACTTCTGTATATTTTTCAACATATGATTCAGTAAGAATATTTCGATAGTTAGTTAGTTCTTCGAGAATAGTTGGCATTTTATTTTCCTTATCTCTTTAAATCTTTAATAAAACGAGTAATCTCTTCAGCCAAATATTTCTGAACTCTTGGGTTTGAATTAACTTCTTCTGCTAATTCCAATGTTTTATATCCATGATTACGATTTAATAAACCTTCATATACTGGAATTGGAAAAGCATTTGGTGCCGATGGTTGTGCAACACAATCTACTGTAATAATCTCAAAATCAGAAACCGTTCCTGTGCTCTCATTAACATTACCACTACCACGGCTACTTACACCAAGTTTAACACCACTTTCAAGAATTGAACGAATAATATTACCCATGGGTGTAGGAAGAACTTTTAATTTTCCTAAACCATTAGCTCCCTCCATCCACATACTAGTAATGACATGCGATACTCTATCCAAACTAATTTTTAAATCATCTGGATGATCGAGTTGTCCAAAAACTGGAATATTCCCCTCAATTAATTTATTTAAAGAATCAACAGCCGATTTAATTTCACTAACAGGGTAAATGCGCTGATTATGGTTACGAACATCACCCTGAATAAAAATACCCTTCATATAAAGGTCTTTTTGTTTCTTTCCAGTGGCATCTATGGACTCATCAATTTCAATTGTCATAGTAGATGGATTTTGATATTCAAATAGAGATTGTTTATTCATAGTTTTACCTCATAATATTGTCAATAGTATTTATACAGAAACAAAAATTCGGTTGGTATTATCCAACCGAACCTTTAATATAATTAAATTTCAAAACTATTGTTTCCAAATCCATGTTTGTTGTCCACAATCCCATATTCTATCTAAATGCAAAATTTCTTTTGTAATTTGATTTTCTGTCATTTGGTTTAATAGATTTTCGGTTATATTATTTAATGATATTGCTTTTTTAATACATTTCTTTTTGGTAAATAAAGATCGATGCCATCTATTTTTATAATTTGTATAATAATATTGAATTTTTGTAATATGATTCAAATGAAATAATAATTTTTTATATGTTTCTCCAGTAAACCAGCGCAAATCACAATAAGAAACCACCGATTCTGGATTATATTTTCTAAGAAAATATGTCCATAATTTTCCCACACCACCGATGATTTGATATCCTATTTTATTACAACACCGCACATTTTCCCATTGAATATTTTTATTATATCTCGGTTTTCTAAAGGTTAAAAGCTGAATTAAATTATTTTCATAAAACATACCAAGATTAATGGTGGCAGAGGCATATCCTTGAAGGTGATTATTTTCTAAAAACTCACGTGAATCTTTATTAGTAAGTTCTTTAATTTGACATTTTCTTGCAGCCACATGGATCATCTTAATATTTAAAATACGAGATAAAACATCCAAACAAACTTCTCGTTTATTTCGCCATTCGTCTTCAAATATATGAATTAACCGAATACCTAATTTATTACATCTTTGCATTTTATCAAAATGATAATTTTTATTTTTACATTCAATCTCACTATGCCAATATAAACCATTAAATTCTATAGCTACTTTTTGATTTGGTAAATAAAAATCTAACTCCAATGGAGAAATAATTTTTTTTGAATTTTGAATAAATTCAATATTATGACTTAAAAGCCAAGTAGCTATTTCGCTTTCATAAGATGACGAAGAGGCACTAATAATATTTAAACCAAAATTTAGATGTTTTACATATATATTTGATTCGCTGGTTTCTAATAATAAAGCCATATTTTTTACACCATGTTGTTCGAGAAAACTTTTAAATTTTTCAATATCAAATAATATCTCTTTTGCTAATTTAGAATAATGTCTTTGATTAATATATGCAAATCCATATCTTTCAAGATTAGTTTGTTTTGTTTTTTCTTTAACTTCATTTATTTTTTGAGGATTATCCACACCATATCTTTCAAGATTAGTGTTTTTTACTCTTTCCCTAAAAGCAATAGTTGAAGACGGATGGTTAAATCCATATTTTTCTAAATTTGATAATTTTCTTTTTCTTTGGATATTACTATTTTGTGAAACATTTTCAAATCCATATCTTTCAACATTAGTATTTTTTATTTTTTCTTTAACATCTTTATTTTGAAATGTAAATTCTGTTCCATATCTTTCAAGATTTGTTTTCCTTCCTTTTTCTTGAACTTCAAAGTTAGACATTGGATCAACAACACCATATCTTTCAAGATTGGTTTGTTTTGTTTTTTCTTTAATTATAATAGCATTTATAGAACACGAGCGCGTTCCACAAAACGCAAGCCCGTTATTAAAACGATTACATTTTCTTAACTTACCCGACCCACATGGACAAACAAGCAAAATGTTATGATAAGCAGTATAAACCATTGTTAATTTATTTGGACTAGCAGGATCACAATTATTTTCAACCCATTTTTTTAAGTCAGTATTAGAAAAAATCATTTTTATGGCGTGTTTGGGCTGTTTTAAATATAATTCTGTTATCTTTTCTTGATATTTATTCAATGATACCTCTTTATAGTTACCACAATATATGTTTATTATAACACAAAAGCTAGGCTAGCCTAGCTTTTGATTTAATATAATTTAAGTTTTTAATTTTATGCTTCTACTGACTTCTTATTTACAGAAGGTTCTTCTTTTGTAGTTACTGGTTTTGGTGTTGGTTTCAAAGTAACTGTTTTACGACCGGGGCGATTTACAACTTCTGCATCACCAATCATTTCAGTTGACTTTGGAACTGGGCGTCCTTCGGAAGTTCCGCCTTTGTTCAAGTTCTTTGCGGAAATACCGGGAACGATACTTGGCTTTGCTGAAACTGGGCTTTTCTTTTGGACAAAACCTTCTTCGGAAGAGTTAGCAAGTCCTTGAGTTACCTTGAGAACATACTCACGAATAATGCTTTCATCTACTGGTGCTTCCTTTTCTTCTTCGTCATCGTCATCTTCGGTGTCATCCTCTACTTCATCAACAGATTCATCACCTTCAACTTCGTCTTCAACATGTTCTTCTTCGCCTTCTTCGTCGTCAACAGCAGATTCAAGACCTTCTAGTCCTTCTTCCTCATCATCAAGACCTTCTAACTCTTCTTCGCCTTCACCTTCTTCGGAGTGAAGAAGTTCTTCAAATTCTGCTTTAAGAGCATCAAACTCTTGTTCTAGATCAGCAACACGGTCATCGATTTCTGGATTAAGTTCACCAGTTTCATCGCCCATATCACCAAGGCCATCACTATCGGTGTCATCAAATACGTCGGTTTCTAAATCATCAGATTCATCACCACCAAATTCATCAAAATGTTGGTCAGATGCAGAATGATCTGCTTCTACATCATCAAATGCGCGTTCGGTATTATCCATATCTAACGCTTCATAAATTTTACGACTCTTGTCAATTACGATTTGATGAAATAAAGAACGTGCTCTCTTTTCGTCATTGGCAACAACGTATTCAATTAACTTCTCAAATTTTGTTTGCATTTTATAATCTCCTTGGTTTCACTTCTATAGCTATTTACTTATTTTATAATATTATGCTTGTTTAGCCACAAATTCTTTTAAAAATGTATTGAGTTGTGTTACTTCTTCATAGGAAACTATCAGTAATGGAATATTATGTGTTTTACAATAATCAATTTTAATTTGATCCTTGTGATATGTCTTTGTTTCATTCAGTATTATTTTAGAATGAGATTCTCCATTGTATTCTATTAAACCAACAAGTTTTTGATCATCAAATATAGCAAAATCAAAAAGCAAAGATTTTTCATTTTTATAACCAAAAACAGTAAAGTGACTATCAAACTTTATTTTATTTTTCACTAACCAACTTCGTATTAATCGTTCTCCTTTAGCTTCTTTACATTTTGGACAACCTTGTGCCGAAGATAGATGATTGTTTGGTTTTTGTTCAAACACTCCATGAATAGGACAAACAATTTTTATTTTAGTAGCACTGTTTATATAATTAGACTGTGAGTAATCATATTTATTTTGATGAATGTATTTTGCTTTTTCTATGAAACCAAAAGTGTCTAATTTTTTATTGTTAGTGCATTGAGAGCATCGTTGACCGTGTAAATGATTATTTGGTTTTTGTAAGAATTGGCCATGTAATGAACATATTATAATTCCTTTAGTGTAGTTATTAATATAGACAAATTTACTATAGTCATATATGTTATTAAAAACAATATTGGCTCTGTTTACAAATTCATCATATGTAAGTTTTTTTCTCATCTAACTTTATTTTTTAAAATATGCTGTCCATATATTTTTAGAATTTTCACAATATGAACACAGTTTTCTATAATTAATAGCCACAAAAATACTTCTTGTTATTGGATTCAAAACTCTACCAATAGCATCTTCAATTGAATCTATATTTGTAGGATCAGCGTGTGAAAAAACATCACACCAATTTACTTCTTTAGATGCAACCAGTGGAATTCTTTCATTTACACTATCTGCCGCTACAATACAAAATGTTTCCGAAAAAGAAACACACATAGATACATCCATTTGACGAACAATTAATAAAAATTCATCATGTGGCATCCATGGATGAGTTATCAATTTATATCTATCTCCATCAAATAATGCTAAAATATTTTTGAAATTATTATTACCGCCTTGTTCTGTTCTAGTGCTATTCATATGAAAATTTAATGAACGATTATGTTTTTTAGCATATTTAATCGCGGCCATTGCCTGAACTAATTGATTCTTTAAAGGACGAATTGCTCCAAAACAAGCAATATTTAATGGTGCGTGTTTATCATCATCATATTTTGTATCTGGTTTTTCTTGAATAGGATAATAATTTGGAAGTAAAATAATCTTCTGTTCTATCTTATATTGATTCCAATTTTCATAATAAGAAGCAATCAGATGTCTTAAATCTCGTGTGGCAATAATAGAGTTACAAGCAACTATAACACTTTCATATGCCATATATTTTATAATCCAATCAATGGCAACTCCCTCCATAGCTAAAAATGGAATCTCAGAATGTATTCTAACAATCCATTTTACCTTTGGATGTAATTTAGAAAGGATTACAAATTTTTCTGGAACTACCCACAAACCTTCAATAATAACATGTGTTGGTTTATATTCATGGACTACTCTATCTATTTCATTATTATCTATTACTTCAACCAGTTTACAAAATATTCCTGAACTGGAAAGCATCTGTTCAACAAAAAAAGCACTGTTAAATAATCCACTTGTTAATCTAGGAAGACCATCGATTGTATTTGATGCTTGCCCAAGACAATCATAATCCCCATACAAATCTCGACGTTTTAATATGAATAGTATTTTTGTATTACATAGAGCCATTGGATTTTCCTACGTATATATACGTTGTATTACATGGGTTCGGCTGGAGGTATTCCATACTGCTTTCGTATATTTTCCAGACTATGTTTTTTCTCAAAATTTCTTACATCTCTAATTAGACGCATTCTATTTATTTGTCCAAGAGTCAATTTTGTTTTACGAAGATCATTTAATTTTGGAACCTCATTATCTTCGGATGGGTCCATGTATTCGTTCTCTAATGTATCTTCATCTTGAAACATTTCAGTAATGATCATAATTATTCACCAACTGTATTTATGATTTTATTTTAAAATTCTGGTTGTGGGCCACCAGTAGGTGCTGCTCCACCTTCACCACCCGTTGGAGATTCTCCTTCGTTAGCACCGGGAGATTCCGGTCCTTCTGGACCCTCCATGGTTCCTTCTGGATTTTCATTTGAATTAAACATATCCATATCTGATTGAATTCCACCCGGTGTTATACCTAAATTACGAGAAGATGGTGGTTCTCCATCTGCTCCAGCCGTTTCTTCTTTTTCTTCACGCCATAATTTTTGATTTTCCACAATTTCATCTTGTGTAAGACCAAGGAATCTTTCCATTAACCAGCGTTTGCTAAAATATGGATATCCTTCAAGTTGAGAAAATGTTCCAATTTTAGTAGAATCTAATTCTGCTTGACGATAATGAGCAAAGTTTTGTGGAGGTTTAAACATAAGTTTAAACATACTAGAATCAATATTAACTCCACACCATTTTAAATATGCTTTAAATTCTAAATCCAATGGCGCACAAATCAATCGTTGCAATCTTTGACAATATTGATTAAATCTATATTCTTGAATTAATGCTGTTCCTACTCTTCCATCGTTCATAGTTGCGGCACTTTCTTCTGGACCAGTTGGTAAATAACTACTTGGAATTCTTAAAGCTCTTGCCATTTTGTTATTAAAATATAACAAGTCATTGATTTGGTCCAAATTTTGACCACCAGCCAATTGCGTTACTTCTGATCCTTTGCCCGATGCAGTTCTTGGAAAGAAAAAATCAGCATTGGGTGCAAGTCCTTGATATGAACTATCCTGAAAATGTTGACCTTCTCCCATTGATGGTATTCTTCGTTGGTGAATTTCATTTTTTACTTTTTCAATAAATGCCATTGCTAAATGGCTTGGCATTTCTCCAACATCAATATTAAAAACTCTTCTTTCTGGCGCTCTTTGAATTCTATAAATTACAATACTATCTTCCAACAATTCTTTTTGTTTATAAACTTTAAATACCATTTCCAAAATACTTGTTCCAAACGGCCAGTTTGGATCAAGACCTTCGGTTAATGAAAGATGCAATACATGTTGTGCTTCGATAGCATGTTCATTTTGTCCATGAGTAAACCTACTACTTCCACTCATTGGCGAAACTGGCATATTATTACCAGCAGCCGATCCAAATCCGGGGCCGCTTGGTATTACATTATATAAATTTTGAGACGTAACTTGTGTAACAGTTAGATTTTGAAAATTTGGATTAATATTTCGAATGATATATTGTTCTGGTTTTTTACCTTTGCTTTCATTTACAATTACTTTAATAACATTATCCATTTCAACATAAAAAAGTTTAAACGTTTCTGGATCGCGCAAAAAAACTTGGTCGCCATATTTCAATACATTACGAAACATTCTAAATGCTCGTTTATCAAATTCGCTGAGATGATACCATTTATCTAAACGTTCCTTAATAATCTTTGATTCTGTTTCTGTTGGTGGTTCTTTATAATGAATATCAAAACATAGTTGATCATCTGGACCACTTTGTGTGCTAAATTCTGCAAGAATATCCAATGCAGCATTAATTTCTGAATCTCCATCCATACTTTCCATTTGTTGATATCTTTCTATTCTATTTGGACAACCCATGTACGATTCTTGAAGTAAATTAGGATAATTCAAAACGCCTTGCCCTGAATCGCTACCAAGGGAATGACCACCCCTACGAGATAAGGGACTCATTGTTCCTGATTTATTTGAAGATCGGAAGTATTTTTTCCAACTCACTATGCAACTCCAATTTTATTAATCTATTTCGTATATTATTTATCTTTAATTATTGTGTAACAGCTAATTGTTTCTTGTTAATATTTAAAGAACCAGCCGTATTTTCATGAATTCCTCTTAGCCAATGATTTTGTTCCAACATTGATGAATTCAATGCATCTAATTTATCAGTCATTGTATCTACCGGTAAAGGATTACTTGTATTTTGTGTTGAAACATTTTCTGGATTTTCTTTAGCCTTTTCTTCGTTTGTATTTTTAAAATGGTCATATAGTTGATTATTAACAAGTAATTTTGGAGTATTGTTTTCTGGAATTGATCCAACCGAATCTGTAATATTATTTGGTGATTCAACTCCAAAAAACTTGGCAATATCATGAGCAATACCATCGGTCATATGATGAAGACCATTAGTAAATTTTGTAAGTAATTTAACTGCACTGATCAGTGCTTGTCCAAACATTATTAATGGCCACAAAGCTAATATTATAACACCAGTAAGAGCTAAAACCAAAACTAATATAGGATATATAACTTGTTGCATAATCGCTACAGATATTGATTTTATTGAATCCCAATTTTCTACTACCCATGCAATCATACTTCCAACCATTGGAATTAAATCAACCATAATAGTAATCGCGCCCACAATCACTTTAATAAATCTATCTATACCAATTTTAAAATTTCCGCTTGCAATTTCTTTTTTTAGCCAACCACCAAATTGATCAACCATATTAGATATCATTGAAACAAGATTATTTAATGGACCAGTACTTCCACCTAATTCTGTAGTAATCATATTAATAAGTGGTCCAATTTTACTAACTAATGGAACAATCACATTAGTAGTTATATTGTCTCGCAAAACCATCATGATATTACTGAATTCCAATAATCCACTAGATAGTTTATTAACATTTTCGAGATGTATACGTTGTGCTGTTATTTGTTTTTTATATTCTTCTTCTTGAAAAACACCATTTTTATAAAAGGATAGTCTATTTGCTAATAAATCTTTCTGAACTGCTGCTATATCTGTAGCTGCTCCAGACATCCCGGCTGTTGATGCTGCAATTAAAGTTTCATAAGATTGCCCAGCTTTTAATCCAATAGCAACCATATGCGAGGCCACAGTATCTAATTTTTCTCCTAATTGTGGTCCTCCTGCTTTAACAGCCGCAGTCATGCGTTCAAATTCAGTTCTCAATCCCGGCGTAGTAGATAAAATATTTTGTAATTCTTTTGTTAATGGAGGAATACCTAAAACACTTAATTTATATAATTCTGCATACGCATTACCAGTAGTGCTTTGAATTTCACTTAGTGCTTGTGTATAATTAGCTGCTTCTGATTGTGTCATATGTGTTAATTTTTGTTGCCACGCAGCATCGTCTGTTAGTTTTGCCAAGTCAGCTTCTTGTTGTTCACGAGTTTTTCCAGTTAATTGACTCATAGTATCAAATTGAGCAATTAAATTAATGGAACTTTGTGCAAGGTCTCTATCACTTGCACCGTGCGCCTTTGCAGAAGCACCAAACAAATTTAAAATCTTTGGAAGCTCTTCACTATATTGTGAAAATGAAATTCCCATATCGGCTAATTGCCCAGAAAAGTCAGCCATTCCTATTTTGGAAACTTTTGTGTAAGTATTCACACCATTCATCACAGAACCAAATGTAGATAAACTATCTACATTTTCTTTAATAACACGAGAAAATTCTTCAACTGTTAATCCAGCGTCGGCTGCACCATTTACTAAATCTGTAATATTACCACCAAAATTTGCTCCATTTTTTGTTAGTTCAATTAAGGATTGATTCCAAGAGTCAATAATATTAATTCCTTCAGATAAAAATTTTGTCAAAGTTCCAATAATTGGAATAGTATCTGTTCCTCTTTGCAATGCAGCAAAATAGTCGCTCATAGCTGTTTTACCAGATAAAATAGTTCCTATAAAATTTCCAGCTACAGTAAAAATAGAAGTTATGGATCGAGAAACCAAATTTAATCCACTTTGAAATATATGCAACACTGCTGTAACTGCTTTGAAAGCAACAACTACTAATAAAATTTCTGGTGTTAACTCTGCAAAATCAATTAATAAATCACCAAATGGAATAATTGAATTCAATAATGGTGTAATTATATTAGAAACTGCTCCAATCGCCTCGTTGCTCCCGGCAGCAACTTCACCACCAACAACGCCTCCAACTGCACCTCCAGTTAATTGTTGAAACCATTTTTCTAGTTTGGATTGGTGTTTTTCTGTTTTCTTTTTTGTATCATCTTCTTTAGTAAAAACACCAGTAGAAAGTGTTTTTATCTGGTCTAAAATAGCAACAAGGGTTTCTTCGGTACTGAAATTTTCTAATTCCAAACCTTCCAAAGTAGTATTACCATGTGTTTTTATTTTAACAGTAGAAGCCATTCTTTCACCTTTACTTTATTTATCCAATTTTTCAATGGTGAATCACCCAGTTGCTAAAGCAACTTTGGCTTCTTGTTTCATCGAGACACAACTAATATTCGGTATACCAAATATCCCATTGGAGGTATCTCCACAAGCGTATATTCGGGCAATTCCTGCCCTATTTGTTTCATTTAAAATTTTAAGACCAAATGCTTTTATATTAAGAGATGCATTGTAATCTCTATCTATGACCAAATTACAAGAAGGACAGAGATAAGTTCTCAGAGACAAATCCATTTTCTGTTTATTGCCACAAGACGAACATATCTGACTTGAAGGAGCAAATCTCGGTATTTTAATTAGTTCCCCTCCGCACCAATCCAGTTTATAGGTCAAATATGTAATGAACTGACTCCATCCCTGATCACTTATTGCTTTTGACAAGCATCTATTTTTACTCATATTTTTAACTGCTAGGTCTTCACATATAACAATCACATTCTCATTGGCTATCTGAGAACTCAATTTGTGGAGAAAATCCTTTCTTTGAAACCTTACTTTTCTATGTTGTTTTGCTAATACTATTCGTGCTTTGTTTTGATTATTACTTCCTTTCTTTTTATTAGAGTATTGCCTTGCATATCTTTTTAATTTCTTCTCTGACTTCTTGAGATATTTTGGTGAGTCCACAACAACTCCGTTGCTGTCAACTATGAAGTTAGTAATACCCAAATCAATTCCTGTTATATCATTTTCAATGGATTTTACTTCTTTGGGCGATGGAACAAAATCTATATCGCAGAGACACGAAACATACCATTGATCTACGTCTTTGGTTATTGTAACTGATTTAAGTTTTCCTTGTAGTTCTCTGTGTCTAATCCATTTCACTTCACCTAATTTGGGTATTTTGATAAATTTAGAACCTGTTTTTATTTGATCATATTGTTGAGGTATTTTAATTCCTTGTTGCCTTCCGTTTTTCTTTTTGAATTTTGGAAACCAAGTTTTCGCTTGTAACAATTTCTAAGTGCTCCATCCATTTGTAGAGCGATTTGTTGTAAACTTTGACTTGGAGCAGAAATCCATTTGTGTTCTTGTTTTAATATCGGTAAAGCATTTGCCATTTCAAATTTAAAATTGAATTTCTTTTCTAATTCATATCTCTTAATATTTCCATCAAGAAATTGATTCCAAATAAATCGCAGTTGTCCTTGCCATTCGTTCAAGATTTTATCTTGTTCTTTGGTTGGATATACCCGATATTTAAATGCTTTGTGCATATATCTATTTATACATTTTATTTTGTTTTTATATAAATGCCAAATGTTTATTTTGGTTTGGGAACAGAAAATTCATCCGTATTTTCTTTTCTGAAAAGATAAATATCAACAGGAGTAAATCAATAAAATGACAAAACGTTCGCAACAATTCCCAGTTGTGGGTTCCTCCACTATTCCAACTGGACCTCTAAAGACATTACAACAAAAAATGGAACCTGAACCCCAAACTAATCCATTGGCGGCTTTTTTCAGAAAAAATAAACTTTCTTTAACTCTTCCAAGTCATGGAAATTGGTATCCAAAAAATAGCTTGACTTTTAATATATCTGGGCAACTTCCAGTATTTGCAATGAATGCGTCCGATGACATGAAATTTAGAACCGGTGATGCAACAATGACCGGAAAAAATATATATGAGGTTATTCAAAGTTGTATTCCAAATATTCAACAACCAGATCAAATTCCTAATATTGATATTGATGCAATTTTATTGGCTATACGTGTTGCAAGCTATGGATCAAATTTTGATTTTGTTGTCAGTGTTCCAAAAACAACGCTCACTCGAACTATACAAATAGATGCAAATGATCTTCTTCGTGATATTGCCAACAGAACAGATCATTGGGATGAAGAAATAAATATTGAGGATGAAACGGGTCAAGTTTTATCTCTTTTAGTTCAACCAATCCCAATGAAAAACCTATTTGATACATCTAAAAACATTTTTATGCTTCGTAAATCACTAACAAAAAATTTTGATCAAGATGAAAACATTAAAGATGAAGGCGCTTTTTCAAATAATATGAATTCTTTAACTATTAGTGCTATTGACTTGTTATGTTCCAGTATTAAAAAATTATCAATCATTGATTCATCCGGTAATACAATATTAAATTTATCATCGGAAAACCTACAAGATTCTTTGCAAATAAAACAAACCATTCATCAAATTGATATCGCATATTTTAATTCAATTAGAGATCATATTGATATGCAGCGTAAAAAATATGTATTTATGTCATCGGAACAAATCAGCACAGAAGCAGAAATAAACGCCGGTGCTCCAGAAAAATGGACAACTGAATTAACTTTTATGGGAAGTAATTTTCTACCTGAAACAAAAACACTCATGAGTTAATATGAATAAACCATTTTTTAGTCGGCCAGTAATATATACATCTTTGTTAACTGAACAAGAAACAGGTATAATTGGTAATCATGCAATTTTTGCAAATGTTATAGCAGATGAATTCACTATTAGAACACCAGATGCATTGATGTCTGGACTTGCTACAGAATTGATTATTAAAAGTTCATGTCCAGATTTAATAAATCCAGATAAACTTTTATTATGTGATATTCAACATATATTAGCAAGTATAAAAATAGCATCTTATGGAAATGAATTAGAGGTTATGTTACAGTGTCCACAATGCAAAGAACATGATCCATATGAAATTAATTTACAGGCAAATCTTCCAAACATAAGCGTTAAAAAATGGTTTCAACCTCTCACTATCGATAAACTAACATTTTCGTTTCGTTCTCCGACATATAAAGAATATACAGCATTTTCTATTTCCAATTTTAGAATTTTAAAACAATTGTATTTTATTTCCCATTGTGAATCTCCAGAAGAATATAGTTCTACTATGGAATTTTTGTTGGATCAAAAATCAAAACTAACTACTCTCTTTTATGCCAATTGTTTGAATACTATTACTATAGAAAACCACGATATTATAACCAATAATCAATTCATAACAGAATGGTTCAATCAATGTGATATTTCTATTCAACGCAAATTAGTAGAATACATTGAATCTGCTATAAAAGAATCATATCTTAATGATTTTTCAATTACATGCTCTGAATGTCAACACAATTTTATAGTTCCAATTGATCTAGATGTATGTTCACAATTTAGACAAAGACTAATACCGGCATCAGACGAAGAAATTATAGGTATAATCAAAAAAATGGGAGATGAAACTAAAGAACTATCAAACGATCTTCTGAAAATGTGTTGGTTTATGCGAGGAAGTATTTCGTATAGTGAAGCCTACTCCCTCACATTACATGATCGTCAATGTATTGCTAAAATAATTGAAGAAAATATAAACATCACAAAAGAATCTGGAATGCCATTTGTGTAATTCCATATATGAATTCCTACACAAACAAAAAACCTATCCATGGCTAGGTTTCTTTTATAGTTAAATTTATTTCTTTACTGTTTTCAATTTCAACCCAGTTCCTATAGGTCTTCCTGCCTTCCGCTTGGCAAGCGGCGGGTAAAGTAATTCTGCTTTCTCAGCAAGAATCTTTGCCTGTTGAAGAAGTTGACAAGCAACCGATCTAAGATTTTCACCTTGTGCTTTCAAATCATCGCTTGCTTGTTGAGGACTAATATTAGCTAATTGTTTAACACGTTCTACTTCATGATCAGCTACTACTGGTGCAAATGCCACTGGATCAACCAACATTTTTTGATTTTTATTTTGTTCTGGCTGTGGAGAAACCAAAGATTGACTGGATTTGGTCTTACTATGTAATCCTTTATTTTCATCCAATTCCTTCATTTTCTTAGCAGCATCGCTGCCTTCCTCAATCTTCTTGAGATACTCATTAAGATCATTCAATTTCATTTTATTGGAATTTTGGAATCCATAAGGTGTAGCAAACACTTGATTACAAGGAACTTTTTTGAGATGTCCCTCTGTGTAAAGAACGCGAGCAAGGTTTCGGTTGTCATCAAGCGTGACGCCTTCCAATGCAGTAGCTAAATCTTTTGCTTCTTGTCCAGCAGTGCTATTGAGAACATTTTGAACTGCCTGATAATATCTAGGTGGAACTTTCTGATCTACTAAAACTAAACACATATGCTCCTCATTTGGCATTTGATGTAAAACTATAGTAATATGCTGTGCATTATATAATCCGATATGTTTCATCATAAAATTAATTCTCCTTTTCTGTTACAACTTTATTTAGCACGAAAAAAAGAAATTAGGCAATTATAATTCAATAATTAATTTATTTTTATGGTTTTCTGTTCTGAACGACTAAATAATAATGTAGTTCGCGGTGTAGGAACCCAACTACTCTATCATTTGGAGGAAACGACAGCTTATGCGTATTTATACCACAGAAAAATTCATTCAAAGAGCACAATTTATACATGGTGATTTATATGACTATTCTGAAGTTGAATATGATAGATCAAATAAAAAAGTTAAAATTACATGTCGTAAACATAATATAATTTTTAAACAAACTCCCCATGATCATTTAAATTATCATGGTTGTCCTATTTGTGGGAAGGAAAAGGCTAGGTTGAACACTACAAAAACTACTGAAACATTTATTTCAAAAGCAAATATCATTCATAATTTTAAATATTCGTATAAAAAAGCTGTATATTCTGGAGTTTATAAATTAATTTGTATTACCTGCCCAATTCATGGAGATTTTTTGCAAATCCCAAACTGTCATTTAAATGGTAATGGCTGTTCTTTTTGTGGGAGAGAATCGCAACGATTGCATAGAGTAAAATCAAAAGAACAGTTTGTTGTGGATGCAATAAAAATTCATGGAATATGGTTTGATTATAATGAATCTGTTTATATACGAGGTCGCACCAAAATAAAAATAAAATGTCCAATACATGGTTTTTTCAAACAATCACCCGCTAATCATTTAAATGGAAATGGATGCCCAAATTGTTTTGTTAGTCGTGGTGAAAAAGCAATATATAAAATACTTGAAAATTTACATATGATTTTTGAAACACAAACAACAATAAATGAATGTCGTAATAAACGAGTTCTTCCGTTTGATTTTGGTGTATTTGATAAAAATAATAAATTATATGGTTTGATAGAATATCAAGGAGAACAACATTATGATTCTGTTCCATATTGGGGTGGTGAAGAAACTTTTATAGAACTTCAAAAGAGGGACAAAATTAAACAAGAATATTGTCAGAAAAACAACATTCCATTGCTTATAATTCCATATTGGTATTTTTCAAAAATAGAAGAATTGGTGGCCAATTTCACACTTGATCTTAAACAAAAGAAAAGGTCTGCCGAAACAGACCTTTAAAAGATTTCAAATATTACATATCAGTTGTTTAATGAAAAGTTAATTCTCATCATCGAAATAGGCATGGGTTCCAAACGGGGGAACAACATTCGATCCCTTAATTACCCACACTGTAGGACAATAGTTCTCATCACCGAAATCACCGACATACCCGTCTGTAAAAACTACCAACTTCAAAGGAATAAAATTCTCATCCTTCATATACCGGAATATTGCGCCACCGTCGGTTCCACCACCACCCTTGGCTTCATAAGTCCGAATATCTTCGCCATTGTCGCTACTAAACGTTCTGTCAGAATAGCAACGAGTATCAAAACAAAACACTCGAATCTCATACATTGGATACTGATCCATAATTCCCTTAATCTCAGACAAGAATTCCTGAACCATTTCGTTAGAAATGCTACCACTCATATCCAATGCAACTGCAATATTAAGCATTGGTTCTTCGGTCATACCGGGAAGAATTGCATCAAGATGCCATCCCTTACGATTCACCCGAAGAAAACTATAATCAGCAGGAACAATGCTATTCAACTGACTTTGCAACAGCGTCTTCCAATCCATCTTCGGAGCAAGAAGTTCGTTAACAAGGCGTTGAACACCAGATGGTAATTTTCCAATACCAACCATCTGCGCACTGCTAATAATTTGCTGCTTGAGGTCTGCCTTTAGCTGCTTGCGATCTTCCTCAGACATTTTTGCAGGGCCATCGGGACTTGGTTTAGACGTTCCAGATGATGGTCCTTCATTCTCGCTTGATACACTCTTACCAGTCAAATGCTCATCAAGCATCTTGTCAATCATTTCTTCAAGTGACTTACCAGAATTTGGATTATTCTTCTGCTGTTTCAGCAAATCTTCATAAACCTTTTCACTATTCCAACCGCGATACTTTATATCGTGCAAACCCGGAACAGTTGTTGGAAACGTTCCAACATTTACCTGCTTCAATTCATCGTTGACAACATAATCAGCGGCACAATTATACAATTGCTGATCAAGTCCCTTACCTCTATCCAAATGTCCATAAACCATATGGAGAATTTCGTGGGCAAAAACAAAAACCAATTCGTCCAATTCCAAAGCATCAACAAATGCATGATTGAAATACATATACTTGCCATCAACGGCCATAGTAGGAAGCCATTTGTCAGCCGCGAAAATCTGGAGACGTGTTACCAAAGTTCCAAAAAATGGTTGCTGAAAAAGCATCTTGACACGAGCCTTGATGATTTTGGTTTCTACGCGCTTTGCCAAATCCTTTGGAATCGGCTTATCGGTAAGACGCATAGCCTTTTCCTCTTTTGAGGACTTTTTTGCAATGGTTGCGAGATGTAGAACTTCATTTCTCATACTCTTAGTATACCAACTTTCATTCAAAATGTCAATAAAAACTTTTACTATTCTTTAATAAGCGGAAATACCCTGTCAGAAATTGCTGACCAATTTTGCAAACTTGTCATTTCAATTACACCCCGAAGATTATAGATAATCACCGCTTTATGCATTGCTGCTATAATAATTTCCGGTGAAACAGCATTTAGAATGAATGACATAAAGGAGTCAAACATATTTGATAGAATTTGCTGGTTTTCTTTTGTATTCCACTCTCGAATTACCGTATAATTATAATTATGATTATGAAACGGTTTATCCAATACATAACTATTTTCTAGAAAATAATCGTTCATTTCTTCAATCTTGCCAAAAATATCATTGGGCAAAATTGTAGTGGTTATTAGCGTTTTGTATTGATCCCCTGTCATAATTTTCACCTTTCAAATTTGACTACAAGATTAGTATATCAAATTTTGGTTCATTTGTCAACAATTTAATTAAAAACACACTTGGATACAGTAAATGATCTTATTCTTCAAAATATGTTAAAATTTGTATTTTTGACCCTTTAGAATCAATAGGTTGTATAGTGTCCAGAAACGATTAGAGAATAAATAATGTGAATAGGTGAGTGGACAATTACCAAAAGTTCTCACCTATTCACATTAGTTTATTTTACACTCTACGTTTCCTTCATGTATGGGAAGTAGCTCTCACACATCTTCGGCCAAGTTTTCAACTTCGTCATATCCGTAGACTGAGAGAAGTAGTAGTTTGAAACCGCCATACGCATTGCCATGATCCCGATTTCCAGAGAAATCTGTGTGATAATGAAGGTGTTGAACGTATCGAACATACGTAGCCAGTTTTCCTGCAACTTATCGGAATTCCACTTGCGCTGCTGAACCTTCTTATTGTTACCAACAACTGCATATGAATCAAGGAGCACACTGTTGTTGTGCCAATAATCGCGCATCTCATACAACATGCTGATAATAAGCTGATAATGAGCGGAAATCTCACGAGTCTTGATTTCCTTTACCTTACCGCTCAGAACATCGGCTGGCTTAGGAAGATTCTTCCCAACCTTGAGATAATTCATAAACTTCGTGGCTTCACCGGAACCAACCGCAGAACCAACCAAATCACGAATTTCACTATCGGTCATTGGGTTTGCCTCAGTATTCGTCTGCAACAGCTTGCTTACAAACTCCCAAGAACGCGGAGTCGGAAAACTCTTGCTGACACTATTCGGATCAAAATCGAACAATGAAGACTTGAAAGTGCTGAGATAAGCAACAACATCCGAATTGATGGCCTGTTCCAATGCCCAATCCAACCAAGAATTATAGTCAACCTTGAGGTCAAAGTGGAGAAGACGATTGGCAAGAGGCGTAGCAAGACGATAAGTGACTCCGCGATCCGACTCACGATTACCAGCCGCAAAAACAACCACGTTATCCGGCAACTTATAATCACCGCAACGGCGATCCAGAACCAATTCATAAGCCGCTGCCTGAACTGCTGGCGGTGCACTATTCATCTCGTCAAGAAACAGAACAATAAGCGGATACTTCTTCGCCAATTCCTCTGACGGAAGGCGAGATGGAGGCGCAAAACGCATTGTGTTGGTTGTATGGTCGAAATATGGAATACCGATAATATCGGTTGGAGACATTTGGCTAAGGCGCATATCGACGCAGATACCACCGTGTGACTTGGCCAAAGCATTGATAATCGAGGACTTCCCAACACCGGGGCCAGCCCAAAGAAATGCAGGAAGTTTAACCATCATACACCGCTGCAAACGAGGAATAACCTCATTAATTGTTAGAGGTTCAGTCATATCGATCTTGTTTCCAGTCGCCATTTCGTATTTTTCCTTTCTGATTTTTCCTACTCTTTTATTATCGCTTATTTAGATTTGTTTGTAAACTGTGGAAATGTGGAAATCTTTCTTTTGTTGAGAAAGGCACACTCTGGTGTGCTCCATATGCTATGTTTTGCAGGTTAGATCGGCATTGACCGATTACCATTCCTCATCAACATATATAGAATACCAAACTTTGGTTTGTTTGTCAAGACAATAATTTGGCCATCATTTGAACAGATATTGTTGGTTTCTTGATAAATCGAATGACATTACCATTTTGATTAACCGCAGCCAGTTGAACATCTTCGCTTGGGTTTTTGATATATTGAATGGCATAACCATCTTGATTAACCGCCGCCAGTTGAACATCTTCGCTTGGGTTTTCAATATAATCGATGGCAGAACCATCTTGATTAACAGCCGCCAATTGCACTTTTTCGCTTGGATTCTCGATGTATCTAATGGCATAATAATTTTGTTTAACAGCAGCCAATTGCTCTGATTCTAACATCGAATTGTAATCTTTTTCATTCATAAATCTAGTATATCAGAATTTGGTTTGTTTGTCAAATATTATTTAAGAATCATTGTCATTATATTTAAAATCGGTATCTAATGAATCGCTCTTAAATTTATAGAATATTATCTCAAAATCAGGAATATCAGCAGGAACATCTCCCTTAAAATTTTTGGCAACACTGATATGTGGTATAAATGTTGGATAATCCGATTTAGCTCCCATTTTAATAGTCTCTTTAAATAATTTTACAGCTTTTGGACAGGTTAAAACAGCAACTAATAATTTATCATCACCAAAAATTTTCCATTCTTTAAATTTTGCTTTGATTGGAAAATTTATTGATATATCTGATACATTTGGAACAGGTGTAGTCGAATAAACTACAGTGCAATGATATTCTTTTGCCGGAATTTTTCTTGCTATATTATGTTCTTCCATCCAAGCATATAATTTCGTTCGACTTTCATTTTTTAATAAAAGCGCAGCATATGTTCCACTTTTATGTTGTTCTGCTTCCATCAAGTATTCACTAAACAATTTCATAAAAACCCCTTTACAAATTGAACTAAATCATTATCCATGAACATAAGCATCATTGCAAGTTCAGGATCGGAAATATAAAAATCATATTGATATGGAGAATCTTTTTTTATTTCCAAATAATATGGACATGGAATACGAGCTAATCCCAAATATACTAAACCAGTCCATGCTGATATTATACAATCATATTTATGAAATTCTATCTGTGCTTCTTTAAATCTTTTAAATCCACAAATGTCTAACCGCAATGATTCTCTTGTATAATTATGCCACAAAATTTTTATTTCTACATCAGGTATTTGTTTACCTAGAACATCAGTATGGTATTTGATTACCATATTTTCCCATTCCGTTTTAGTTAATCTATTTGTCATTTGCTGGATATTTTGCACTTAATAATACAGAAAAATCATTGGCTCGTTCACTTATTTTTTGTAATTCAAATTTACCACATAATTTTAGAAACAATAAACCAATCATTGGGCGATTCAACGAAACACAAGCATTTAAAATAGTTTCATAAATTTTAATTTTTATATTTTCTGGCTGATCTGTCAAATCCACCAATTGTTTATTACGAATATAATCATCATATACTTTGTGTTCATTACCTAAATGATCTGCCCATCGATATTGCATAACTGAACTCCATGCAAATCCATGCTTATATCTATCTTCAAATGCTTCTCGTAATCCAGTTTTATTTTTTGATCCTTTTTCTCGTATACCGGGATAAGCTGAAAATATATTATCAGTTGTGCAACCTCGCATACATTTTTCAAAAACACTCCACTGTGGATCGGGGGCAGGTTTAGGATTCCCAGTTTTCTTTTCTATTATGGCTTTTCCTTTATAATCAACAATTCCAGTTAATGTAGTTGTTGTATCAGTAACACCATTATATAAAATTACATTTGGTGCTAAAAGCTGTTCAAAATCAGCATCACCACTAATAATAATATGTGTATCATTTGGATGAGATTGACAAAATCCCGCCAATAAATCATCGGCTTCAAGACTATCATTTTCAAGAACCGTGCAATTTGTTTTTGTTTTTATAAAATCTTTAAAAATATCAAATGCTTCAAAAAACAAAACATCTTCTGCCATTTCTGTTGGAGTGCGTTTTGCTCTCTTTTCTATTCTATTTGCTTTGTATGGTGCATATATATCTTTGCGCCAATTATTCTTTCCGTCAAATGCAAAAATAATATGATCTGCATTATATGTTCTCCATACCTTGTTCAAACTTGAAAATAAAGTATGTAATAACATTCCTTGTTTTTCAGATTGATCACCGCGAATTGTATATTTGCAACGGTAGAAAATATTACTAGCGTCAAATAATAAAAATTTAGCCATTATGAAATTTCTGTCCTTTCATCATCCAACTGTTTTCTTTGAATTCTTTTGCGGTTATCTGGATCAGCTATTTCATTTTCATACTCACCAGTTATAATACCTGTGCAAATGTTAGCAAACCATTGATCTACCATAGCTTTATCATCTTTTCCTTTATAACCAGCACGTGCCAATTTAATAATAAATTTTTCATTCCAATCCAATTCTATCATTCCCGATGATAAATCATCTGGATCAACATCCAATCTTAAAATTCCAACCCATGGTTCTCCCTTAGCTGTCATTGTATCTTTTTCAGAAATAATTTCAGGAGGAACAATAACTTTCTTATTAAATTTTTTTTGCCAATCGCGTTCAGCTTTAGCAGTTTTTAACGCTTTCAAAAAATCAGAAAAAAATCCCATAACATCTCCTAATACACTTTATTTACTACCCACCCCAAATCAGCTAAATCTTTTTGTATTTCAAGAGTAACTTCTCCTTCTCTAACAAAACCTGTTATATTTTTATCTGGATCATCTGATCTAATACCAGAACAATACCAATCCATATAATTTTCTTTTGTATCCCATGCAGAATTTCTTAAATCAGCAACTAAATGTCCTGCTCCACGCCAACTTGTTCCCCATTCAAATCCTTCTAACATAGAAAGCATATCTTGCTTGCGCCATCCAATATTACAAAGAGCGGCATATAAATTTTGAGCATAACATTCACTACGAACATTATTTCTAATTATTTCGTTGTTAAAAATATCTTCTTTAAGATCAAATTGTGCCATAATTATACCTTTATTGTCTATCTTTCCTACGTTGTAAAATTATAATATCATTTGATTTACCATGGATACGCCAACCAATATACCAAGACATTGGTCCACAAATACCTGCATATATAGCAAGTGTAAGGCGCTTAGTAGTAAAATCATATTCTGTCGTCCACCAAAAAATATACCCACAGACACCTATTGCCCACCACATAAATAAAAATAATATAATACTAAGAAGGCTCATTATTTCTCCTTTGATTCTATTGGTTTATCATAAACAATTTTCTTTTCAACAGTAAAACCAGCTAACTTCTGTATTTCTATTTCTGATAACTCATTACCGTCGCCGCTACCAATCAATCTTCCTGCTGGATATATATAATGTTCCATTTCTTCTTCGGTCATTGTATATAAATTATTCTTAGCTAAAGTATGATTAACCGTGTGAATTTTTTCTTTTTCTTCTAAATTATACTTATATTTTGACACTGATGATTCATCATTAATTACTAACGACGAAACAGAACCATCTTCGTTTTTTACTAAGAGTTCTATATTAAATGTTTCTGTATTAAAAAATGTTGCAAATTTTCTCATATTTTATTTACTCCCTGACAAGTTTTCGATTTTTCATAACGACAAATCAATTCAATATTTTCTTTAACTTCCAATAATGATTGACCACATCGTTCAAAATAATAATCTATATCTTCCTTCGTTAATGGTGCGAGATTATTCTCTACCAAAGTTTTATTAATTACACTATATGAGTCTATATCTTTACTTACCAATGGTTCTAAAATTTCAAATTTTAAAACCTGCCCATGTTCAATAAGAACCCACACTTGTGGTATATAATTTGTTGGGTCTAAAACTAAATCAATTTGTCTCATAAATTATTCCTTATTAACAAGAAGCCAAAATTGTATATTGATGAACTGCTTGTCCTGTAGTAACTGTAATTTGCATGACTCCTGCATCTGAAATTTCTAATACCTTATCACCTGTTAATCCAAGAATACCCTGAACATGAGATAATGGCCATTCCCTAACTGTTTTTAACGAACCAGTAACTCCACTTTGAAATACAAATTCTCCGCTATGTGTGCTATGGTCTCCCAATGAAAAAACAAGATTGTGATTATCTACTCCTGCATGAAAATTTCCAATTGAATTACCTGCGGCCTGAGATTGAAACTTCAAACGTTGAATGGCACTTACTGTTGGTTGAATAGATATATCCCATGAAATATTCTTTCGTGTCTTGGGTGGCAATTGAATTTCAACTACATCCTTGCTCATGAAACGATATTCATTTTTAAAATCTTTATTTGCATTTGTAAATGTTATTCCAGTTAAAACTTCATTACCATTGACTGTTTGTTTGTTTACAGTAATGATAGCTTTTTCTTTATATTCTGGAATATTAAGAATTGTATTCAATCTGCCAAGATCATGAAGACCAAATGTTCCTTGAAAATCATTTACTGGTTGAACAAACTTAGAATTTAAAACAACCTTTTTATCTACGGCCATTGAATTTAATTCGGTTGAACTAATTGTTCCAGTTACCTTAACTAGTTCAAGAAATCCAAGAGCATGTGTATATGCGAGTATTTCGCGCAATTCATCTATCATTTTATAATTTCCTTTTATATAATTTACGTTTTATAACCTTTTGTCAAAAAATATAAGGTAAGTTGTTCCTCAGAAATTCTAACAAAATTGCGAAGGAAAACTCTTCGTGTAGTTCGTTCTCCAAGTCTCGTAACGTTGGCACAATCATCCAGTTTATCTTTGTCCGTTACTTTAAAAAGTTGAGAAGACTCTCCACCAAAAATATAATCACCAATCTCAATAGTTGTTCCTAAATAATCTTGCATATAAGTATATTAGTTTAAAACAAATAAAAAGTCAAGTATTATTTTCCCCATCCTACTAACAAACCTAAAATTGGTTGGTATCCTGATCCTCCAGAAACCGACGATTTTAGAAAACGAACTGTTGGTATAAGATAAAAATTAGATTTTAAAGAAATGATTACCGCAGTGCCACCGGTCCATTGCCAGCCAGTGTTTGTTCCACTCCAACTTATACCCGCAGTAGTTGGCATAATTAAACTTGCTTTTCCAATAGTGAACATCTTCTGAGCCAAACCTGCTCCAATATTATTAGTTACAGTAAGTGGTTTTATATTGGTCGGAAGCACATCGATAACAGTAAAAGCATAAGTTCCCGGACTTGTAATATAATGGGCATATAAAGCGGTTCCAGCAATATTTGGAGTTGCGTTAAAATTATACGAACTACCAACGGCATATATATTTTTAATCGGTGTTTGCGCTAAAGCAGCATAAGTTACAAAAAATAAAAAAATAAGTGTATAAAATTTCATAATCTCCTCTATTCAAAAAAATCTTCATAAGTATTAATTTTCTTAGTTGCATTTTCTATTGTTTTCCAATTTGGTAATTTACCAAAAAGATTCTCAATCTTTTTTTCTACTACGCTTTTAATCATTGATTCTTCATCAAAGGGTAATACAGTGAACCAATTAGGTAAACTTATTTCATCTGTTGGATATGCAATACTTGTCATTTGATTAATATTATTCTTTAATGGACAAACGACACATTTCATTCCATCAACAATTTTAGTATGAATCTTATCATTATTTATTTCACGAAGTATATTCCAATTTATAGCGGCACGAACATGCCCCGGAACTCTATTACCTTTTCCTTTTTGAATAAGGTCCATATAATTAGTTAAATTATTTACTCGTTTTGGTGTTCCTCTGTCGGATGGCGGTAATGCTTTAAATTTAATTTTAAAATCATTTATCATTTTGATAATATTTTGCTCTGAGCCAGTTGTTAAAAATTCCATAAGAATAGTTTTTAAAAATTTCTGACATACTACTGGTGTATCACTGCGTCTAAGGTCCAATCCCATTGCTTTTAATTTTGACTCTTTTAAATACTTACCATCTTTCCAATAATTTAAAATTGCATATCTTTTTTTAGTAATATATAATCCGCGATAACCAACACTTTCACAACTTGCCTTAATAAGCGATCCAAATTCTTGTGGACAATTAAACATTTTTTCCATAAGAGTTGGAAAAGACTCGTTAACTTTTTCTCCAATAGCAGTATATAATTGAACCGCTGCCTCTTTATTCCATTCCAATTCTTTACGATCAACCATTGGTTTAATTGTTGTCCATGCACTAAATTGGGTGCTATCAGTATCAGCAGCACAAATTGCTGCGCCTTCGATATTATATTCTCCAGTAATACATTCATTCGCAAAAGAATTAATATGTTTGCAAATAATACGACCCGATAAAGTTACGCTTTGTCCTAATCTTTTATCAAAGAAACGAGAAGCTGGACTTAATAATGCACCATATAAACTATTAAGTTTTATTTTTTCTATATGCTGACGGCGATTAAAAAAAGACTCAATTTTTAAATCTGTGGCTTCTCGTTGTTTCTTTTGAAATTCTTTACGATCTGTATACCAATCCAGTAATAATCCCGGAATAATAGCGTTATGTGCATATGTAAAAATTGTTCCGTTACCACTAAGCATCCAAGGTTGCCCACTATTAAAAATTAAATCATAACATTGATCTGCTGTAACTGTATCATTTTTTCCTGTTTCTTCCCAATCAATAATTAAATCAATACCTTGTTTACGAGCCATAACCGCTTGATACTCATGAGACCCAAATTGATTTTCCCAAGCATGAGCAAATGTCATATTTTGCTTTTTGAATTGTTCTGAAATATAATCATCTGTTAGGGTAGGTCTAATTTGCCCAACAATTGTTTCCAATCCCATATTCAATGCTCTAATAGTGCTTGGGTATAGTGAATTAATATCAATTACTCCAACCCATTCATGTGCTCCGCTTTTTGGCGTTGCAACATATGCTCCTGCGACAGACTCATTACCTTCATATGAATTATTTTTTCTATTTGGAGCAATCTGACCCCTATCATGAATTCTATTGACTATAGCTTGGTCAATAACTGCAACTGTTCCCATGCATGTTGAAAGAAGAGTTGTTGTATCATGGGCCATTCCATTTAATAAATCAATAAACTTCAATTTATCTTCAAGAAGAGATAAAAGTATAACATCTTGCCTGTTATATTCAATAAACTTTTCAAAATCTTCATTATATAATTTATCAAGACTACCGGTATATGGTGTTTTACTTTGACCCAACTCATGTTCTGCAATAGCATTTAAACTATAGCTGTGGCGTTCTTCATAAGTGAACTTAATATAAACTTCCATTAAATCCAAATGAACTCTACCTACTAGTTCATAAGTGGAAATTTCTTTTCCATATTTTTCTACTGTTTTTTCTTTTGGTTTTTCATTCCATAGGCATAGTCTACTTGTATCATCTTTACTCATAATTCTTGTGATTCGATTGATAAGATAAGGAATATCAAAACCAGAACTATTCCATCCACTAATAATATCAGTATCTTCTAATAAATCAAGAATGGCAGAAAGCATATCAACTTCATTTTCAAAAATTATCGTATTTTCAAATTTTGCAGCAATTTCATTTGCTTTTTCTATAGTATATGTTTTGGGTTTAAGAGCTAAAGTAATTAATTCTTTATTCCATTGGTGTTGCATTGTTACTGCGGTAATAGCAGCAAACGGATCATCAATTGGAGCATAACCGCGCACAGAATCAAAATCCACTTCTATATCAAACAAGGTAATATGTAATTCTGGAGCATTTTTGTGACGATAATTTTGAGAAAGACATTTATAAACCAGATTTAAATCACTTTCCCAAACTTTTTTATTACCAAGTCTTGCTAACTCTTTATGAAATTCCGATGATGATCTTGGTGTAATTTTTGTTACAGGAGTATTATATATTGTTTTATATTGACCATTTGGATCATCTACATAAAATGAATAGTCAATTGGATAGCTGTTATAAATGCGTTTGTCATTTATTCTTTCTACAACTTCTATACGTTCTGATTTTTTATTTATTTTTGCACTAATATAACTCATTATATTCCTGTTTTACTTTAATATATAAATTGTGCAGAGCAGTCACAGACTTTAGGGTCTTCTTGGTTATCCCCCGTTCGCAACAGCCGGTTGGCCCTATCAGCGTCTTTACCAATGTATACGCGCATGGAGTCCAACTTGTTATCCGTTCAAAACACACTCTGCACAAACTATTATAATTTAAATTATGTGAACTTCTGGTTAATTCCAGCCCGATTTTACGGCGGAAGGCATATTTTTCCTGCTTTAGTCATTCACATAAACTTGTTATTGGAGCGGGGTGCTAATATCGAAATAGCAACCTCCAGAATTGGTTTCTGGCGCTCGACCATTGAGCTAACCCCGCATTTTTAATTTATTTACTTTTTACCCGCAGCTTGAAGCAAAGCATCAAGGTCATTTAACTCAGCTTCTAATTCAGCATAATTACCTTTGAATGCCGTTTTTATTGCCTTTTTTAATAGACTTGCTGGAATTTGCAATTCCTCTGCCACACTTTTAATTGTATCTGCCATACCGGTTTGTAGTGCCTCGCACTCTTCAAGATTGCGCACACCATCAAAAATAATATCTTGTAATTTATTAATTTCATTTGGTCCTAATGTAGTTATTGCCATTGTTATATTTCTCCTCATTTACGATGATATAGTAATCATTTTCAAATGTCAAGCATAAAATAATATGGCCACTCCGCTCTGGTTAAACCAGTAGTAAGAGTGGCCTTTTCTAATATATGGTATCTATATAAATTGTGTGGAGTTGGATTGGATACCAACAATTTTATCGTTACTCCTCAACGGCGTTCCTTCCGTATTTATGGCGAGTCTTACCTCAAAAGAGTTAAACCTTTAAGACCCAAAACGTGTTCATCCACGCTGCCCACACAAACTTTTAACATTACAAACTACCAACATTCTTTATTCCTTTGTGAATCACCCAATTGCTAAAGCAATTATGGCTTCTTGTTTCATCGACACATGCCTACAAGATTGATTTTTTATCAACGTTGCCCAGTAGTGGTATCTCCACAAGCGTAAATTCGGGACATTCCATCCCTATATTTTCTTGTTACATATGTGATTTGATTATCATCACATTATTATGATACTATATAATTTGTTGTTTGTCAAGGATTAATTTACATAAAATTCATTTGTATTTTCTTTTCTAAGATTGATAAAATTTCAATTGGTGTGTTTCTACACCAAAGAGTCCATATCTTGCCTTATCAGACCAACAATAGTTTGCGTAGCAAAAAACGTATCAACTATTATCCACGTGCCAATAGTGTTTGGTTGTAATGCAGTTAATCTTGGCAATCGGTCTAAACAACTGCACCCAAGATTGCCCTTGCATATCATTCCGATATAACTTCCGCAATCCCTGTATCACGACTCACTCTTTAAAGGATGGCTACCTTTAAGCCGACCTCCCAATTGAAATTATGTTAAAACCAAAACTTATTTGGAATATGTTCTCCCAAATCAACTATACCAAGACCAGCGAGAATACGATTATAAATATCCTTTTTTTCCATCATATAATCATAATCCCGATCACCGAACCTAAAATTATTCCACTGATTCATTTGCGCATTATTGATAATATCAGTGGCAAGATCATTATCCATATAATAATCAATGAATCCTCCACGATTATAATGGGCTATCATTCCACTTGACAAATATAAAAAATGGTAACCATTTTTCTTTAGCGTTCTAATGTCCTTACATGCAGACAAGACATTATTCACAAGCAAGGTCTTTTGGCGCGGGGTCAATGGAGTGAACATTTTAGTATTCCTTTCTTTTTCTCAACTACAATATTAGTATATCAAAGTTTTGTCCTGTTGTCAACTAAAAATAAGTTCATTATTTTCAACAACATAATTTTTATTTCAAAAAGATAAATACTATTGGTCGCGGATTCACTGTCCCACCAATTCTATCGCTTTTAAGGAGCAACAGCATATGCCTATTTATTCAGAATTATTCACCGCAACAGATCGAACACCGTTCTTTTATATTTTAACACATATTTCAGATGGAAAAAGATATGCTGGAAGCAAAACAAGAATAGGCTGTCTACCTTCTGATTTATGGACTAAATATTTTTCATCCAGTAAAATTGTAAAGAATATTATTAAAATAGAAGGCAAAGATTCTTTTATTGTAGAAGTTAGAAAAATTTTTACAAATTCCAAACAATGTTTATTATATGAATCTAAATTTCTTACAAAAATCAAAGCCGCCAATAATCCAATGTGGTATAATCAACACGAAAGTGTTCCCCTTGGTCCATTTCCAAATAGCGCAATAACTCGTTCCAGAAAATCTAAATCAAAAATTGGTAGAAAATGGATTAATAATGGAGTAGTTCAATTTCCAATTAAACTATCAGAATTACAATATTATATAAATTTGGGATTTTCTTTAGGTAAGAAAAAATCATCGCTTTCCACTAAAGAAAAGGTTTCAGAATCAAGTAAAAATAGAATTCATATTTATCATGCGCTTTTAAAAACAGCAAAATTTATAAAATTAAATGACTGGCCTATATATGAAATTCAAGGATTTATTCAAGGAAGAATAAGAAAAGAAGAATCAAATAAGAAACAAGCACACACTAACACTGGAAAAATATATATTAAAAACGTATCATTAGGAATTTGCAAGGTTATTAATCCAGTAGAATTTTCATCTTTTAAAGATTTAGGTTATATTCAAGGAGTGATTAGACATAAAATTTAAAAATCATCTTCTTTATCATCTTCGGGCGTCCATAGTGGAACTTGTCCAAGCAATTCAAGTTGATTTGGTTTGAAAAAACACGAACTTTCCACATCGTATCCACCAGTAAAAGAATCATAATTAAAACTATTTCTACCACCCCAATGATGTATACAATCGAAATTAGCTGACAAATCTGGCCACGGAAAATCTTTTTGTATAATACTTATATCTGTATCATTACTATTCCTATAAAATTCACTTGTTCGTTCCCAATTATTTGGATCATCTAATGCTTTATTAGGTCTTCCCAAATCTTTAAAAATTTTATATATAATTAATGCATCTTGAGCACTATCTAATTCATATACTAATGTATTTGGCAGAACTTTATATAAGTATCCAATTTTTGATGGTATGGAACTACCGAGATTTCCACCTTGGATAAAATTATTCCAGTCACTTGTCCACTTACCATTATCTAATTTTTTAGCTGTGCTTGTCCATAATAACGCACTTAAAGGTTTGCTTCCACCAATTAATGGATTTCCACCAGCAAGCACCGGAGCACCTTCATCTATTATAGATTCGTGGACATTATTGACCCAATCTCTATATTGAGGAATCATATCACCATTATCGTCATATGCATATTTGGCTCTATCTCGTAAAATATGTTCTTCGCGTTCTTTCTTTGTTGCATATCGTTCTATTTTTCGAGGAACAAAAAGTTGTAATGTATTATTTGGACATCTTTTAATACCATCTTCTTTATACCATTCAAGGCTTTCACGCGCGGCTTCAACAGGATCATATGGAGTAACAATTTTCTTTTTTCTTGCCAACTCGTTCAGCCTCATATTAAAATGGCTCCACATCAAAAAATATTTCTATATTTAAACATCTACAAGGTAGTAATCTATTTGACCACAGTGCTGCTACGGCTCGATGATTTCCGTCTATTAAATAATTTTTCCCATTCCACTGTTTAATTATTGGAAATCTTTCATATGATCTTTTATTATCTTGTCCCATATTTATATTTTTCATAGCTAATAAAATAGTTTCAATTGACACTTCTTTCTGATAAGTTATTAATGTATGCGGATTTATATTTTTAAATTCAAATTCATTATGTTTTATCAATGTATCCATTTTAGTTTCAGATGGAATATTACCCCAATTCATATAATCTGAGTATTTTAACGGTGAGGTTATCCATGTAAATTTTTCTATGGACAACGTTTTCAAATCACTAATAATTTGTTTAGTATCATAATTATTTAAAGTTACAGGATATTTTTTAGCCATCTCATCTGAATCAGAAAACATTTCAATTAATCTCATACAAATTTACCAAATTCTTCCTGCAATCTTTTTGTTAATTCTCTTTTTTGTTTTGCTTCATCCAATAATCTACCGAGAGATTTTTTAGATTCCTGTGTTCTCCAATAATTCATATTACTACTATAAGATGGCGCTACTGGATTTAACCATTTTTCTATTTCTTTTTTTATTTCTTCAGATGTTCCCCTAAAATCCTTTCTTACATTTGACATAGTATATTCAACTACATATGTTCCATTTGGTGCAGCAACATAATCCAATGCTGTAAACACGCGCTGAATTGTTTCTGTATCTTTTTTAGCAAATTCAATAGTTGTATTATAAAATCCTTCGGTTCCTTCGAATCTAATTCTAACTACACCAGTTTGAAGTTCGGGATTAATACCAACGCTTCTAAAATATCTTCGTAGTAAATAATGTTCATCTCCCAAATAAACATTGTTATCCGCCGATATTAATGCTGCACTATTTCGTATATTAATTTGTTTTAAAAGTTCTAAACCACCAATCATTGGTGTTGGTGTATCATTATTGTAATTATATTCTAAAATTTTATCTTTTGATTCATCTAAATTAGAATTATGCCAATATGATACACTAGTAGACATAGATGGTTTATCTGGATTTCCCCATTTTTCTAATTTTTCTATTACTTCTGATGAATTTCCTTTAGCAGACCAATAACCCAATGGCCCGGTATATTCCAATAAAAACATATCAGCCGGAGAATTAATATTATCTATAACTTCTATAATATTTGAAATTACTTTAATATCTTTCTTTTCAAATTCTATAACTGTTCCATCACCATACCCTTCAACACTACCAGTATATCTAACTCTAATTGCGCCGTTTGAAAGAGATGCCATTTTATAACCATATTGTATACTTGCTTCTTTTCTTAATTCTGCATGCCATATTCCAATAAAAACTTCTTTATTCTGTAATATTAAAGCTGCACCTTCATGATCATTTAGCTCATGTAATTTAGAAAACGAATTAATTTCTTCATCCAATATTTTTTTATTACTCATATCTTTAATAACTGAACAACCAAAAAATTTCTTACTCAATGTTCCTTTTTTTGGATTACCACCAAGAACCTTTCCAACTGATTTAACTTTGTCAGTTGCCTTTAAGACACCCGGTTCACGAAACGGTTTGGTCGATCCAATTATTGTTTTATTTTTCATTTGCCACCGATGTTACTTTAAAATCTTTAATTGTATTTTTATTAGATAATACTTTTGGTAATTCTATTTTATAACCTTCATAAGATGATTTTACGTATACTATCTCATCTTTAATTTCTGTATTAACTATCATATTCTTTCGATAACTTTCCCTTTCAATCGTTTCCTTAAATCTATTTAATACTTGTATTTTAATATCCGGTATATCTTCTGGTGTGTAGAAACGAAGTTTATATTGAATTAGGTATATTGTTTCTTTTATTGCTTCTTTAACAGAATCGCGTAATCTGTTTCCGGGATTAAAGGCATATTTACATTTTTCAAATAATTCGATATGCCATTTTGGAAATTCTTTTTCAAATACTTTTTTAACATCATACACAAAATATTCTCGTGGATCGGTGGGCATTACATACATTGTTTTAGTTTTTGGATCAAGTTTTATATAACCTCGATCAAAATCATCAAAACGCATACGCCAATCACGAATCATATCGTAAAATATAGTGGAATGCATTGCATATCGTCCTCTACGAACAACTAATCCAGTATCTCGATGATATATCCACAAAAATGTTGTGAATTTTTTTGATTCTTCTGGAGGGACACCCTTCCCAATATCGACACTTTCACGAATTATATCTTTTATCTTCATATTACCTCTAATTTAAATAATAACTTCTAAAACGATTCGACATTTTTATTTTATATTTCTTAGAATATTTATTTTCAAATATTTTTTCTATGTCATAATCAAAATATTCACGAGCACTTGTTGGCATTATTAGTAAACTCTTATCATCGATAGAAACTACTATATAACCGCGATCAAATTCATCAAATTGTATTTTTGGATATACTCTATCAAATACTTTTCCAAATAATCTACCATGATTAGAAAATTCTCCTTTACGAATAAACAAACCAACATCAGGATTATATATAAAAAGATATGTCCCACGCGAATTTTTAGTTAAACCTTCTTTAATTGGTTTCTTTCTGTTTTTTCTATTTTTATGTATAACTCCATAAATTGAACTAGATGGGTCTCCTCCAAAGAATTGACCTTTGGGTGGAGTTCCTGTTGCATTAACAGTCGCAATTGAACCTGCACTTGTTGAACCACAAGAGGCAGTCTCTTTTAAAAGTTCAGAAATTTTCATAACTCACCTATACTATATTTATTCTTTATCCAAATTTCCAGATAATATGACTTCGCCGCTCTTCCAAAGATCATCCCATTTATCTTCTATATGAGTTTGTGGGGCTTTACACCACCCAACACCAAAATATTTTGTCATAAAAGATCGATCATTAGTTTTAAACATTTTCCAAGGAGAATATTGTCTTGATAAATATTGTTTCTGTTTATCTCCAAACCTAACAGTGCTTGCAAACCATTTTCTTCCTTTATAATCTTGTAATACAACATAAAAAGGTTTCATAAGAGAAGTATCTAAAATATAATCTATATCTGAGTTTTTAGTTACAAAATCTTTTCCATATATTGCATTAAATCTATTTGCAACTTCCTTCCAATCTTTTCCATGACTTTCATTTCTATGGGATTTACAATAAGACATATATCTTTTAAATCCCAATATATTAAATCGTTCAGTATCTATTGTAAGTGAAATTTCATGATGGCAAAGCTCATGCGCTAAAACCCTCTTTAATGTTTTTTCATCTGTAAGAATATATTTTTGAAGATATATGGTAGTAAATGTATCACAGGATTCAACTCCACCTTTAATTCTATAACCCCAACTATCCATACCTAAATATTTTGGATTTATATGATTTACTATTTTAATTAATGGTGTTGATAATCCCGGTTTCAAAACAGGCATCAATTCTCGAAGAATAGTAATTACATTCTGTGGTATGGTTGATTCTTGGAGAAGCTCTTTAATTTTCATTTTTAAATTCCTTTTACTGTTACACGAAGGAACCATCCTATTTTTTCATGTTTATCAATCAAAGATTGTAAAAAATTACCAAGTCCGGGGTGTGGAACAGATAATGAGTTTGCTTCTTTAAGAAGCTCTATTAATTTTTCATTATCAAGAAGAAGTTCATAAAGCATTGCTTTTGCCTCTATCGGTTTTATCATATCTTCAATTTGAGATAATTCTTGAAATTCTGATAATGATGCGGGAGCAATAATATCCAATGCTCTAATCTGTTCAGAAATTCCATCAAATTCTTCAATAGTATCTTTCCAGATTTCATCCGTGAGTTTATGATATTGAAAAAATTTGGTCCAATAATATTAAAATGTATCATATGACTTTTAAGATAAAAACTAAAAAGCGTTGCAGATGCTATTTTCATTATCATTTCTAAATTTTGCATATTATACCTCTTTAAATATTCTCTAAATCAATTTCAAAATATGGTTTTCCTAAACTTGTTAAATATTTTGTAACAGGATATCTTTGTGATAATTTTTTCCAAGCATTAAATGCATCATTTGATAATGAAATGTCACTTCTAAAATATTTATATCCAAGTTCTTTAGTTTTCTTAATTGCCATATCATAAAGAGTTTGTCCTAAACCTGTTCCTCTCCATTCTTTTTCTGTATCAACACTCTGTATTATAACTAATTGACTGACTTTATATGTTTTTGGTGGCGGAAAAAGTTTTTCTCTAATAGTGCATCCAATATGACCGGCATCACGACCATCAAAATATGAAAAAATAAAAAACCCAGTTGCATTCATTTCAGTTTCAAATTTAATTTTTTTAAAATCAACATCCCTATTATTAAACTGTTGATAACCAAAATCTGGTGATTCATTTATTTTATCTGAAATATTCTCTAAATCGATATACATTCCCCAATCATGATTCTTCTTAACTTTTCCTTCTCTAGCTAAACTATTCCATACCCGTAATGCATCTGATGATTGTGGCATACCACTTATAATTATTTTTATTCCGCGTTGTTTTGCATTCTTCATAGCAGCATTATATAATAATTTTCCATAACCTCTATTACGATAGATAGGATCAATATCAACGTAGGTTATCATTTCTGTTTTTTCAATAGGAACATCAAATGACCAGTCCAAATCATCGTTATCAAAATCCATAGGTGAACTTAAATAAATCTCTCCTTTAACCCTGTTGTTGATAAGCAACTCTGTTTTTGTTTTTGGACGCGCCGCACTTCCATAATATAATGATTTTGTTTTTACAATATTACCGATATCTTCATTTATTTTATTTGGAACATCTTCCAAATCTATTCTAAAATACTTATCACCATCAAATGCTTTTACTTTTGTTACATTATATCGTTGACATATTTTCTTCCATGCTTTATTGGCATCTAATGATCTATCGAAATCACTAGTTATAAAATCATAACCAGCTTTCTTAGCTTCTTGAATAATCCGATCATATAGCATTTGACCCAAACCGGTGCTTTGCCAAGTTTTTGTTTGTGTATTATGTAATTTACTTAAAGTTATTTGAATTCCTTTTCCAATTGTTGCATCTTTTGGAATAGGTCTTGCAACTATCAAACCTTCATAATTTCCATATATACTATCACCACTTGGTCTATTATATCTATTCTCTTCAACTGCTTTTACAATAATTCCATCTTCATTATGAATAACAACCCATTTCAGTTTAGAAATTTCTTCTTCTCTGTTGTTGAAGATTTTATACCCATAATCTGGCGATTCTTTAATTCTCAATCTTTTTTGTTTTTCTGGTATAGTCATTCTATATCTATTTTTAATTTTTAATACTGTAAATCTTTTGGAAAGTCTTTCCCAAGCAGACCTTGAATTTTTATTTAAGCTAACATCACTCCATAAATATTTTCCACCAACACTTCTAACCGCAATAATCATTTTTTCATATAATATCTGTCCTAAACCAGTTCCTCTCCAATCATTTGGTATACTAGCAACGGTAATAAACCACGAATTAACTTTAGATTGATCTTCCCCTTCAATTGTAATACATAAAGAATCTTTTATAGCTTCAATAACTCCTAATGGATATTGTTGATTAATACTATCATCAGAATTTTTATAAATTGTGATAGCTATTAATGATGCTTTAACCTCATATCTAAATTTTAATTGTTCTAATTCCTCGTCTCTGTTGTTGAAGGTTTTATATCCAAAATCCGGCTCTTCAAATATTATTGATTCTTTTAAAGGAACTTTACTAAGATCAATCTCATAACGATTTTTCATCGCTCCCCTAATTTTTATTTTCAGTAATCTCACTGGATATCGTTGAGACAATCTTTGCCACGCTTTATTTGCTTCATCTGACCTATTTGTATCTGAACAGAAATTTTCAAAACCATTTTTCTTTGCGTATGCTATACCCTTTTCATATAACAACTGCCCCAATCCTGTCCCTTTCCAACGTGGTTTAATTTCTATAGATTCAACTATTACTTCTGAATCTGGTTTATATTTAAATAAATTTATAACCCCCACATCATCATTTTTATAAAAAGCAGTAATATTACAATATTCTCCAAGATAATTACTCTCAACTTCTTTAAATTTTATTTTCTTAATAGCTTCATCTCTGTTATTAAATCTTGTATAATTAAAATCTGGAGATTCTTTAACAAGTAAATGATCATTTAAATGATAATACTGATCATCTTTGTGTGGAACGTATGATTTTTTTATTTCCCATGGTGCTTTTAAAAATGATGTGGAGGTTCGATAAATGAAAATATCATGAATATTAAATACTACATTTGGTATTTTTATAAATTTATCATTTTTATAGTTATATCTTTCATATTTTCCGAATGGAATATCAACATCGTAACATTCTTTTCCTAACCACACTCTTACCCAATAATGAAAACTTTCTTTATCTATAATACTTACTTTTGCATCTGGAATATCTTCTTCTATGACATAACGAATCGTCCGTGCAATATAATCACAAATACCCATTCCACCTCTCCACTTATCATATTCCCGTTGAACTCTTCGCACAATTTCTGGCTTCAATGCTACAAGAGCATTTTTAAGTGGCTTATCGTTATATAATTCATTTATAAAATTTTCAATAATCATTATATTTTGTCCAAATCAACTTGATAATATTTCATTCCTGATTTGCTTGTTACAAAAGTTATTGGGTATCTCTTCGATAATCTTTTCCAAGCATTTTCTGCATTTACTGATCGTTCTGTATCTGACCATAAATATTTACAACCTTTTTCTTTTGCATAATGAATTGCTTTATCATATAACATTTGTCCAAGACCGGTTCCCTTCCATTCATATTCAATATCACTTCTCCTAACCATACCAATTGAATAATTGAAAGCTGTTTTATCATATAAAATATGTATATAACCAATTTGTTCTAAATCCAGCATTGCCATAACTTCTAAATAAGTTCCACCACCACTATTACGAGTAACAACACAGTTAAATTTAACATTTTTTAATTCTTTATCTCGATTATGAAACATCGAATAATTGAAATCTGGTGATTCATTAAACATTTTTATTTTAATAGGAACAAATTCTTTTCCTGTCCATTCATATTTCTTATAATTACGTCCAGAGCCACAATCAACTCGTATAATTGGATAAACCTTTTCTGTTTGTTTTGCAATTTTTGTTAACAATGGTTCCATTTCTTCCAATTCTGAATATGCTGATATAATACAACTATCATTAAAAAATGATATATGCATCCAGCCACGTTGCCATGCATCACTATAAGATTTAAATCCTTTTTTCTTTAAAGTGTCCCAATGTCCAGACCCATAAGGATTAGGAATAAATTGACCAGATGGAAGAAGCCAACCATCTTGTTTAATGTTTTCTGTTATAACTGATTCATTAAACTTATTACGATTTACCGATCTAAAATCTTTTCCATCCCATTCATATCTATTAAAAACTTTATACCATTTTTCTATTAATTTAATAATTGGAAAATTATGTTCAAGTTTTTTAGCAATATTATTAATAAATTCTATATTGTCTGAATAAGAAACTCCTATTTGCAAGTTACACACACCATGTGGATTATTAGTTCCAGAAAAATGAACCCACCCTAAATCAAAGGCTTCATCATAAGAATCTATACCAACGTTACGCAATGTTCCAAAATGCCCACTACCAAAACGATTTTCAACAAATTTGCCGTTAGGAGTAAACCAACCATCTTTTGTAATGTTCTCATTTTCTGTAATTATCGATTCAAGAACAGTATTTCTAACTTTTTTAAATGTAAAATAATCTCTATCATATCTAAATATACCTTCCGAACATTGAATATAGATATTATCAATATTTTTTGATATTCTATTTGCTCCGATTTTTACTGTTTTTTGGACTACTTGAAGACTTTGGTTTGTTCCAAATAATCCATAAGATGAAATAATACTACCGCTTCTACTATAATTATTACCAAATTGAAAATGAAGCCATCCCAATTCATAGGCATCAATATAATCCTTCAAGCCTTCTCTTCTAAGAATCTTAGAGTGTGACCATCCTTCTAAAAAAGTTCCATTGGGGAGTAACCAACCAAAATTGGTAATAGTATTATAGTTATCTAATGACTCATAAACTTTTGTATTATTAACTTGATTAAAATATCTACCATTCCATTCAAATTTTTTTGTTTTACGTTCATTGTCATTTTTTGGCCAGATAGTTAATGTCACATATGGGAAATCTTTTAATCTATTACGAACAAAAGTATCAATATTTTTGTTATCTTCTACCTCTGCATTGTCGGTATCTAATATCCCGTTATTATCCCTAATTATAAAATGAACCCATCCTTTATCGTAGGCTTCATCATATGATTTAATTTTATAATTATAAAGCGTTGAACTATGTCCACCATAACCAGTAGGATAACCATTGGGTATAAATTCGCCATTTGGGAGAATCCAACCATCGTCATCAACCTTATCCGAAACAACACCTGAATATTCAATAAGCGTTGATGACACAAGAATAGTATCAAGAATATCTTTAATTTCTTGAATTTTATTTGAATTAGGATACAGAGATTTAGATATTTTCAAACGGGTTCTATCATTTGAATTCTTATACATTTCACGGATTTGCGCTGCGGAATTTATTGATTTTCCCAATAATGAAAACTTAACGGTAGGAACTACTATAAAATATCCATGTTTAGAAAATGGTTCACATTCTTCAGAATTAATATATGGCAAAAAATATGGAGCTTCTCCATTTTTCTTATTTGGACGAGCCAAACGATCTTTATCTTTTCTGCTGATAGCAAAAATTAAAACAGTATTATTTAGATCATAATTCTTCGTGATTTCATTTGCTTTATAAGGAGCGATAACTTCTACAAACTTATCTTCTGGAATTCCAGCTTGAGAGACAAGAAATTTTTTATCATCAAACGAAAATGAACGATCCACCGTCTTTTTTGAAGACGATGCAACAAAAATATCAGCTTGAGGGAATTTTTTATTGAGATATTTATATACCGCAGAATGACCGAGATGCCACGGACTAAAAGAACCCGAATAAATTACAAGCTCTTTTCGTAGTGTTAATGCCTCAAATAAATGTCGCAATCTCATAGTAGTATTTATAAGATTATTTGTTTATAAGAAGTTTCCATTGATCCAACGTAACATCAGATGCTTTAATTGGCTCAATATTTTTAATTTTAGTTGGGTTAAAAATTATAGCAATATGTTCATCTCTTCCACCATATCCACGAACAATTTCATAATCTGCACCATGATTAACTAAAAACTTTCTTAGTTCAACAGTATTTTTTGGAGATAAGGCATCATAGTTCACACAAAGGTTAACTAAAACTTCTAATTGTAATATCCCAAGTTTATTAAGATTGTTTTTTAAATCATCAATAATATTAGAACGATGTTTTCCAATGACATATCTTTTTACAAAATCAATAACTTCTTTAAGATCAATGGTAATCTGTTTAATATCCGTTCCTTTTTCTACCGTAACTTTATATGTCGAACCACCACCTTTAGCATATTTTCTTGCAGTTTCGTAGTGATTAGTCAAATAAAGCCCCGGCCCATATTCCCATCGGCCATGCTTGGCTCCAAGCATTTCCATATGATTAAATTGTAAATTCCTCCCACCATGCCAAAAAGTCATAGTGTCGGAGGAATCTTCCAATAATTCAGTTATTTTCATACTACTATTTATAATTACCGAGGCAGTTTTTAAGATTATAATATAATCCTCGGCTATACTGCACCTGACTTTCTTTTAACATACCGCTCCCTAAAGGCAATGTTCACCACGGTCTATATCAGGAAAAGAGAGCTTAATTTAATAGACTTCATCTATTTCGCCACTTTTGAGATTCAACATGCTTAAAAAATTTATTCGCAACCGATGCATCTAAATCCAATGGTTCTTCTTTATCACGTTCTTTGCTCAACAAAATATTATAAAGATAATTTATACATTGTCCTTTTGCTCCACCTTCAATATTTGAAGTGGACAACATATCGCCAATATATAATTTTGGTTCTCCGTCTGAAACATCTACAGAAAAATTGATTCCTAAAACTTGAAAAGAATTGGTTTTATTAAAAACGGCACCGCTATTTTTAACAGCATTTTTAACTGTGAACAATATAGCTTTCTTATCAATTATAACTTCGTTTATTTTCATATTAGTATTTATTGATTAAGCAATAATTTTTCAAGTTTCTTTATAACATCTGGAAACAATTCCCATTTATATAAAATTTCAACACCGCCAGCTTTATTCCATTTACTTATATTTCCGCTGTGGTCATCAATTAAAATATTTGGTAATCCATTAGAAGAAACAGCATATTTTTCTTTATCTCTTTCAAATAAAACAGGAATATCTCCCAATCCATTTCTTTTCAACCAAATTTTCTTACCTTCAATACAAGCCTGTGTATTTGGCTCTTTGCATGGTCGTGTTAAAAAAGTAAAAGGAATATGATGACTAATAAACCAATTTAACAATGCTTGTCCATTTGGTTCAAATTCTAAATTAATATAAAATTCTTTAATATCAGCATTATCTAATACATTATGCCAGTATTCATTATCCCATCCAGCCGCTTTATGCTGTTCCATAGTTATATGATTGTAATCTACAATACCCTGATCACAATTAGCAATCACCCCATCTAAGTCCAAATAAACATGACCAATTTTAGATGTTTGTTTCAATTCGGTTATCTTCATTTAAATTTTATCCTTGTGCCTTTCCAAAAATTCTTCATCTGTTTCAATTTTAAAATGAAATAATTCAACCGCAATTTGTTCATGTAAATATAATACATTATCCCTAACTTCTTTATCGGGATGAAATATTGCTACAATTCTCATTGAATCTGCAAAATGATGAACATAATGAACTGTTAAATATTCCAATTCATCAACTGCTTCATCCAACAGTGTTTTATCAATAGGAATCTTTTGCATATAAGACTGTTTTGCAGGATCAGCATCAATCTGACATACGCCGCGCATATATCTAACACATTTTTTAACTGCATTTGTTTTAAAATCTGGCGCTCTTAATCCACTTAACAAAATACTTTGCATCTTTAATCCAACAGTGGATACCCATGGTTGTAATACAAACATAACCTACTCCTTCATTTTCTTATATAACTTTAAAAGTTGTTCATTATGAATTAATGCAGAATAATGTGCATCTGTGCTAATATCATAATATTCTGGTCTTGTTTTCCATAAAAATTCTTTAATTTCTTCTGGAATATAATACTTACCAACCTCTGCTTTAGAGAAATCATATTGTTCTTTGGGTTTATCGGCACCACAGTTATCACATATTGGATGATCATATCCATCACGCATATAACACCGTTTATGTTCACATGGTTTAATATTTTCTACAGGATTAGTCCATTCCCAACCTGCATTTGGATGATTATAACAAATGTATGAAGTATAATAGTTATCATAACTTACAGGTTGTTTACAGTCCTTACAAATTCTATGCGGCAAGTTCTTTGCCGCATAGTTAGAAGTATCATTTTTGTTAATCATATTTACCTTTATGGAATAGTAATATTTCCATTATTTACATTTTCTTTTTCTTGGACTTTCTTATCCAAATATTCTTGAAATGCTTTCATATCTGGTTTAGCTGTGTTGATACAAGAAAGATCGTTTACTTCATCTTTTCTCATAGCAATTCTTGGAGTTAAATGTGGATTTGTATCCAATTTCAATCCCATGCTATTATAAAGAGCAGTTGGATCACCCGGAAATACAAATGTTCCACTATGATTGAGACGAATTGTTGGATCGGCAAAAATGTCAATTCCTAATACTCTACTCTTTGCACAAAAATACCAATCTTCAGAAAGCATTTCCCGGTTCTCATCTTGACTAATTACACAATCAAAGAAAGTATAACACCATTTATTATATTTTGGATCAAGACCAATATTATTAGTAAATTTTGTTTGTGGATACGCCGCCATATGCTTTTCAAATACTTCTCGTTTAATAAGCATAAATCCTGTTCCTAATCTACTAACAGGAATCAAACCATCCGTCATTTTTACCTGACCAGCTTCATCGACTGCTTCTGGACTTACATTAACAACAAAATCTGGCGGAATAGATTTCTTTGGATACAATCCTCCAATAATATCTTTATCGGCAAGAACAAGTTTAAAAATATGTTCTGGTTCAAATCCAATATCACTATCAATAAACATTAAATGAGTTGCTACAGCATTATCGAGAAATTTCGCTGTGAGATGGCATCTTGCACGTTGTATAAGTGACTCATTCGACATCGAATCGATTGAAAATGGCATTCCAATTCGTTGGGCGTAAATAGCAAACTTTACCATACCAGTCATAAGTGATTCGTGACACATTCCACCATACATAGGAAGTGAAAATTGTATATGTTGTTTACGAAGAAATTCTACTTGCTCTTGTGTTATATTCATTATAGTTCCTTTATAATTTTTAAGATTTTGTCTTTTATATATTCTTTGTTTTCATTCCAATCTGTTTCCCAAATACAAGCCACTAATATGTTTTTCTCTTCACATCGGCTAATCTTATATTTGTCTCTGTTCCATATTTCTTTAGCTGTAAGTTCTATATTTTTATTATAATCAGTTGCTTCATATATAATTGGATTCATATGCCAATAATCTCCTTGAAATTCAATGGCAAATTTTTTATCTGGTATATAAAAATCTAATTCAAGTGGTTTTATTTGAGTTCTATCATGTAATTTAAAAATTATATTGTTATCATTTAACCATTCAGAAATTTCAATTTCATAGCTATTGCCATAATCAGATTCTATTCCATATTTTAACATATATCTCTGTAATGTTCCAAATCTAATATTCAAGGCAATAGATAGTTTAACTTTTCCAACCAAATCCACACGTTCTTTTAAAATAATAGGATCATTTAAAATTTGTATGGTTTCTTCGGAAAATTTTCTTTGAGCACCATTTGAAACATTATATCGTTCCATACATGTATTAATAGATTTTTCTTTCATAGATGGCAACAGTGTTGTCCACGGAACTTCATATCGTTCCATACAAGTATTAATATATTTTTCTTTCTGTTTCTCTGATTGTGACGAATATGGAAAACCACATCGTTCAATATTAGTGTTTCTTGTTTTCTCCAAAATCTCTTCTAAATGTGCAACACGATAATCTTGTAATGCTCCTCTAACATGAGGTAATTGCAAACCAGAATTCACTCCATATCTTTCTTGACAAGTATTTTTATTTTTATTTTTTACTTCTGATGATTGTGGTGCCCAATCACATCCAAATTTATTTTGATTTGTTTCTATTTTCTTTTGTTGTATATCGGGATGTTGACTTGGATTTTCTACCTTCCATTTATTTATAAAAGATTTTTTTCTTTTTTGTTTGGCTATTACCGAGCGTTCCTTCCATGAATCAGATTCTATAAAATTTGTATGACATGGACAAAACGTTTTTACATTGCATCTTTCTGAAAATCCACGTTGAATATTATAAAAATATTTTTGTCGTCCATTTGGACATAACGGAGATTTATATGGATTTAAAGCAATATATATTATTTCAGCCGTGTTTCTACATACTTCTAGTTTATCTGGTGGGACTTGTGCAACAACCCAATCCCAAAGATTAGCTTTTTTAAGTTTATCAGATATTCGTGTAACATTGTTATTAACTATTTCTAAAACTTGTTCTCTAATATCTTCCATTCATTTTCCTAGAAACTTACTTTAATACTATCAATTATCCCATTTGATATATTACTGATATTAACCCGAATCCAAGCATATTGACCCTGTGCTGTAAAAAACTCATTAAGTTCAATTGTTTTACCAGATGAAGGAATGTTTGGAACCGATGAATTATAAACATAATGTAGGACAGTGGAAATATTTCCAGTGGAAGTATTTGTAATAGAAATAGGAATCCATGCCGTAGAACATGGGTCACGATCAAGGGTGGCCTCAAACATAATATCGGCTGTTGTGTTAATCGTATGAATCTGTATGGTATGAAGACCAGAGGCACGATGAACTAAACCATCACCCTTCACCGGTTCACTTATATAACTAGTCTGTTTAGTTGGCTGGTCTTCCACACTTCCACCAAAACTTAACCCACTAACTAATACTTCCCCATAGTCTGTTTTATTTCGCATTATTACTCCATGTTCAAAATGTTCCCTTTCAGGGAACAACTTACTAATATATTACCTAGCTCTTTCAGCAAAAACTTCTACAATAACCGAATCATTATTAATTAATCCTTCAACTGCTTGTTGTAAAGTAATCAATTCATCACCAATTAATATAGATGGAAGTTCTTTTGTATCATTTGTTGTTATTCTACTCATTACAATCGTCACTTTTTCTTCAATAATTTTTGCCATAATTTTTCCTTATATTAAAATATGACTACGCTATAACTTCAACTACTACAGTTGGATCATCAACTAACCCTTCAACTGCTTGTGTTAATGTTTCGAGTTGATCTGAATTTAATACATTTGTCTCAGCACTCTGATCATCTGTTTTTACCAATCTACTAAGAACAACTACATACTTCTCTTCAATTACTTTTGCCATAATTCTCCTTTATATATTTTATTATTCAACATCTTCTTTTAATTCATCAATAGATTCTTGTAAACTTTCTGCCATAATATTATGTAAATCTCTAATATTACTACTGCTGTTTCCAACAAACCAAGCAGGAAAATTTTTTATTATTACAAATACTTGGCTTCTTACTGCTTCGTGAAGTTGTGCATGATTCATTTAATTTCCTTTTTTGTAATTACCCATTCACCTTCCCATTTTATATCAATAGTATCATCCCACATTGCTTCTCGTTGTTCACTCCAACTTGCACACCACTTATTTCCATCCTTGTCTATAGTTGCTGGTAAATCTTTAACTGGGTCTTTTGGATTTAAATGATTTGTGTAGAATCTATTGGCCTCATGAAGACAATCTGCGACACCATTACCGACATAAATATTCGACGTTTTCTTTTTAACCCACTTAAAAAAAGCATCCATATCGACTTTAATTTCTACATCCAAACTAGCTTGCCGAGTTTTTTCGTTAGTCTCAGTGCATTTTTCCAAAGACCAACCTGATAATTGAGAGTAATCTACTGATGCATCTGGATCATCCCACAACAAATCAGTAATGCTCATTGGATGAATGACTATTTTTCCTCCAGTCCTGACATATTTTGCTCCAACTATATCATAATAAGGTTTTTTGCTTTCATCTCTTATAAGAACTTGAAGAGAACCATCATAATAAGCGGGTAAAGATTCAACATATAAAATATCCGCATTATTCACAGATACTTCAACTTCACCTGTGGGGTCTAATGATTGCAATAATTCAATTAATTTTTTACTTTTCATAATTTACCTATTTAATGATTGGACTTGGTATAATAACTTTAACCATCTTTTGCTTAATGATTAGATTATCGTTTTGCCAATCTAGATTGATGACACTATTATTATCGATTTTTCCATTCAACAATTTTACACTCAATGGATAATTGATAATGTCTTCAATAATACCAGCTATCTTTCGAGCGCCATATTCACTGCCATTATTTAGTTTTAAAATATGCGAAATAAGTTCTTCACTTGGAACAATTCGAATATTTTTTGAAGAAATCATCTTACTAATATCATTGATTCTTTCAATTACAATGCGGCGATAGCTTAGATCATCCAAAGCAGAAAATTCAATAATACCGGTCATACGCCCACGCATTTCTGTAAGGAAAAACCCATCGACTGCTTTAGAAGAGGCTGACTTTCCGGTTTTTTCTGGTCCAAATCCAAGATTATTTTTTGCACCATCCTTGCTTCCAAGATTACTAGTCATAATGATAATGCAATTTTTTGCATTTGCTACTTTACCAGTGGTTCCGGTGATTTGACCGTCATCTAATAGTTGTAAAAATGTATTAAAAGTATCCGGGTGTGCCTTCTCAACTTCATCAAAAAGAACAACACTATTCGGATGCTTCAAAAGATCATTTACAAGTTGTCCTTCGCCTGTTCCACCGTCACCAAACCCAATATATCCGGGAGGAGCGCCAATCAAACGAGCAACCGCGTGTTTTTCTTGAAATTCACTCATATCATATTTGAAAAAATTCATATTCATATCTATTGCAAGTTGTTGCGCAAGCATTGTCTTACCAACACCGCTTGGTCCAGTAAACAAAAAACTACCAATTGGTTTTTTTGGATTTTTCAAACCAGCTTGACTAATAATCAGGCATTGTGAAACACGATCAATTGCCTTATCCTGATGAAATATAACATTCTTAATCCTATCTCCAATAGAGAGAATATTTTTTGATGCATCTGCATCATTGGTTTCATTCTTAACAGTAATTCCTGTCATTTCTGTAATTTCTTTAATAATACTGGCTCGATTAATGATCATTTCTTCATTATCAACCACTTTCTTACGCGCACAGGCGCTATCCAAAATATCAATTGCCTTATCTGGTAATCTCTTTTCTGGTTGATATTTAATTGTAAGTTCTACTGCTGCTTCAATTGCAGAATCTTCGATGCTTACGCTATGAAATTCTTCAACGGATGTTTTTGTTCCTTTGAGAATTGCAATAGCTTCTTTTGCAGTTGGTTCATCAACTTGAACAATACGGAAGCGACGTTCAAGTGCCTTATCCTTTGCAATGTTTTTGCGATATTCTTCCCATGTAATTGCAGCAATAACCTTTATTGCTCCACGGCTCAATACTGGTTTAAGCATAGAAGATAGACTCATTCCCATTTGTCCACTACCTTCACCAGATGTCATTTGATGTGCTTCATCAATAAACAAAATGGCATTTGGTTTTTCAACCAATTCAGCAAGAATATCGCGAATTTTTTCTTCAAAATCACCACGATATTTACATCCAGCCATCAAGGTGCCGACATCTAGACCAAAAATTTCTTTATTTAGTAAAGTCTTTGGAACCAAGCCATTATTGATACGTTGTGCAAGACCTTCAATAACAGCAGTCTTTCCAACACCGGGTTCACCAATCAGCAATACATTACACTTTTTACGCTTGTTCAATGTATGTGCAATTGTAAAAATTTCTTTATCCCTACCAATTAGGGGATCAGTTGTAGTTTTTGCTTTTTCAGTTAGATTAACGCAATATTGTGCCAAAGCATTTTCGTTTGTTTTTCCAAACGGGTTTCCTCCCATAGAAGTTGCATTACCCATTGCTATTCCTTTCTGTAATGTAAGAATATTTTCGCGAAGTTCCATCAACATATCTTGTGTAATTCCATATTTTTTCAAAAAATAACTGGCATAAGATTCATCAAGAAGCCACAATCCCATCAAAACATCAACTACATCCATATCTCTATTTTCTTTTTTTGTATAATTATTAATAGACTCAAACAAACCTGTTAATTCGGCTGTCAATTGACCTGTCATGATATTTTTATCGGCATTTGGAATCTGATTCTTTAAAAATTTTGATTTTCCTTTAATATTATCCAATATTTCCGTATTCATTTTGGTAGTTTCAATACCTTTAGATGTAAAATATCGCTGTATAGCGGAACTCTGTGCAATGACAAAAAGCACATGTTCAGTTGTAATAATTGTTTGTTCTAAACTAATTGCAACACTAAAGCTCATGTCAATAATGTTCTTAATAAGTAGCGAACTCGGATTAATTTGTTCCATTTTTGTCCTCAATTAAATTGTATCAGAGCGAACCATGGTTGTCAAATAATGGAACCAAAAAATTGAATATATAATGGATTCCTTTTCTTTTCAATACGATCCAGCGACCCTGCCCCCTGCACTTTGAACATTTTACCATTTTTTGTTTTCTTTGGAATTTTTACTAAAATTTTTTTTCTATCTGGTCCTGTGATTATATATTCTCCTCCAAAATACATTTTCCAAAATGGAACCCATTCTTTCAAAATAAGCTGATCACCAATAATTGAAAAATTATATGGTATATCAATATATATTTTTATATATACATTAACATTTTGAATAGTCTTAATTGTTAAATTGCGATATAAAAGAGTTTGTTTATTTTTTACACCGGGAGGAATAGTTAACATTATATAACATCCAGAATCATCTATTGTGAAATATCTTTCTGCTCCGTGTATTGCTTCTTTCAATGTAATAGAAATTGATGTGTGATATTGGTTTTTTGTATAAATAAATTTTTGTGCTATTTCATATTGTTTTTGTAATTCTTGAAATTTTTCAGTGGATTCTATATCTGTTGGATTATTATCAGGATGAATAATTTTTGCTAACCGAATGAAATTAATGTGTAGTTGTTCGGGTGTTATTTTTTCATTCATTATTTATAATCCTCCATTTCAAGTTTTAAATTGTTTTTCTAATTCTGATTCCTCTTTAACTATATATTTTATACCACACACAATACCATTATAATATTTTTTGGTTCCATCTAATAATTTAGCTCTTAATGCATCATTCATTACAAGTTGTTTTGTTTCTCCCCAAGCTAAGGTAGATTTACATTCATGCAAACTAATAATATCAAATTTAAAATTTTCTTTACCAAATTTGTCAATATCTTCATTAAGTGCTTTTGAACTACCAGTATATTTCTTCCAATCCGACTCTTTAATTATCTTTTTTCTATTCTTTTTATTTTTTACTATCTTACGAATAGAACTCCAGAAAAATTTTTTTCCGATATAAGATTTACCTGTAGGTATATATGTAATTTTGTATACAAAACCAACAAATTGTTTTGGATCAAATTCTTTAAAAAATTGCCAATGTCCAATGTCTTCCATGGAAGTATTTATCATTTTTATATAAACGGAATTTTCTTAAAAACAAATATTACAAAACCTCTGGTTTCTATCAATAAAAAGAAAAGCGAAGCGAAATGAGAATATAGTTGTCAAACGAGCAGCGAAGCAGCGCAGTGCAGACAACTATATAATCTCTTTACATAAAATACTTGCGAAGCAAGTATTGTGCGAAGCACAGGGCGAATGCCCGCCAAAAACAAAAATCGCTTGGTTCACACACCTCTATTCATCTTTTGTTTTTAATAAATTTAAATTTTTAAATTATTTTTATTTAAAATATAAGAGGACTTTTATTATATTTGATGGGTGTAATCGAATTGCTTCGCATTTCGCTTCCACCCCCGCCGCCTAAAGGCGTCGAACTTTTAGTTTTCTTAAAAGCGCGTTGGTTTTTATATTTAAAAAATAGTTTATTTTTAAAGACAGAAACGCCCCAAGGCGTCAATGTGTAAAATAAGATGATTAACGTTAATCATCTTCAAAGTTCCAAACCTATTATTCCCTCGTTATCCAAATCCTCTTTTTGGGCCTTTGGCGATTCAATAATGTTGTGGCGGTCGTGTTTTACCACAATATCTGAGTGCTCAGAATGTTTGACGTTTTTGTTTCCACAAACGCAACTATCAAAATAGACTTTGGATATAATGATAGTTATGTGGGGATTACATTGTTTTACCCCTCGTTTCTAGCCTTTAACTCAGCCCATGATAGGCAACTTTGTTAGGTTGGCTTTACCTAATTGTTCTCAATCAACGAGATTGTGCAAATTTGACGAAATTTGTAAATATACAATCATTATTGTGCTTTAAAACCAGATTGATGATATTTATCGATTAAATAATTACTCAAGCCGAAATCTTGATTATAACCATAATTTTTTAAAAATGTTTTGTTTGAAAATATAAGTTCGGTTTCTATTTTATTCAGTAAAAATTTAGATTTAACATTATCGTGAATTACTTCAAAAGAAAAATTATCTATACCCTCGCTTACCATTGATTTGTATAAAGGGTGTTTAGCATAGTAAAGATGTTGTTTCCATCTTGAATAATCTGTATATATCGTTTTTCCAATATATACTTTGTTATTTTTTAAATTTAAAATACAGTATATCATACCATTTATAGATTTATCATTTGAACAAGTTTGAACACCTTTTGATATATTATAACCAAAATTAGGATCAAAAGTTTTATTATTACAAATATAATTTTTTTCTGATTCGTTAAGAGCTAAAGAAGATTTAATATTATTTTCCATCATCTCAAAACGAAAATTATCTATACCTTCTAATATCATTGCTTTATATAAAGGATGATTAACTACAGAAAGATGTTGATTCCATCTATTAGTTGGATTTTTGCCGATTGTTTGTCCAAAATACTTTTTTCCATTAGTTTTATTTGAAATTTTATAAATCTTACCACAAAACATAATTATATACCTAATTGTTTTTAATTATTTGAATACAACCATTTATGTAGTTTTATTGTTACATAGAGTTAATAACATGTCAAGGAAAATAAAATAAAAAGATGGTTTATTAATAAACCATCTTTTTATAATATTAGAATCCAAATTGTTGCAGAGTTGTATTTTCAGGAATTAGATTTTGTGTTTTTGCTTTGTTTAATTCACCAATCAAAGTTACTTTATTTACGACTGGTTTCATCTGTTCAATGGATTGTGCGGCAGCGGGTGTGACAGCGACATTAATTGTTGTGAGATATGTGCTGAGAATAACGGTTGCTGTTGCAATTGTTGCTAAAACACCTTTTGCAATCATTAAACTATTTGCATTTTTAATTTGTAATGTTGCAAGAAGTGCCGAAGAATCTGTTGTTGCAAGATCGCTTACAAGACTTGAAATTTGTGCTAACAAAATAGGCGAAGGATTTGCCAAATATTGATTTGATACGGCAGTTAATAGTGTTCCATCTGTTTGAATAGTTGTGACATATTTTTGAATAATAACAGCATCATCAGGATCAAAAGATGCTACGTTTGCTGCTAAAGAAGTTGCATCATTAACAATAACCGGTGCCCATGTTGCAATATTTTGAACAACTGTATTGATTTTTGCTTGAGATACAGTGCAGCCAGTTGGTAAAGTCATTAATAGACCACTAAGAATAGCGACTATTGGTATTTGAAAAAATTTCATATATTTAACCTCGTTTTATTTATCTTTTAAAATCCCATTGTATTAAAATCCTATTGCATACCAATTAATATTAGTATGTGAACTTCCTGAACCACCGCCATTAAATCCCGTAGTAGTTATGGAGCCACTAGTGACATTTGGTATAATACTGGCACCACTAGTATATACTTCTGATACTTGAATATTTATACTGGCTGCATTTGTAAATGGAATTGGAAAAGTAAAATTAGTGCCACCTACTCCTCCACTTAAAACACTATTATTCCATTGCATAATTAAACCAAACGGTAACATTACCCAATGTCCATTCACGTTTGATCCAGATTCTTCAAATATACTAACATTAGACCATGTAGTAGTTCCATCACCATTTGATAAAATAACAGAATTTTCAATTCCATTTGTTGTTGGCATACTAAATTGACCAGCAGTTCCATAATTTAATGTGGTGCTACCTTTTATATTAGCTGTGTTTTCAACAACTAATAAGTTAACATCAGTTGCTCCAGAATTTAATACACCAAGAGTTGAAATTCCTGTTACTCTTAATGTGCTGGAAACATTTACGGTATTCAAAGTAGAATTACCGACAACATTTAATGTTGAAATGTTAATTGTTGTTCCGCTAAGTGTAATATATGATGCTGCTCCAACACCAGAGCCATCATTATATAAAAATTGACCAGATGATCCGGGAATACTAAATGGTGGAAGATTTTCATAATTTGCTGCATATATTGTTCCATTAATAAAAGTATTCGAACCATTTACAGTAAGATTGGCATTTATTACAGCTTCATCATTAACTAAAAGATGATCAACTGATGCTGTAATATTACCACCAAAAACAGTAATAGCATTTGAACCAGCAAGACTTGTTCCATTATTATAAATAATTTGTCCAGATATACCGGGAGAAGATGTGGCCGGAAGATTTCCATAACTATTAGCTATAATTCTATTAAAATAAACAGTTCCTTCTATATTACCATCTATCATTGAATTAAAGGCTTTAATATTTGCAAATGTTGTGCTATTAGTTGCAATCATAACATTTCCACCGGCAACTTCAACAATAGCATTATCAAAAGTATCAGGATACATAGTAATTTGGTCTGCATTTCCCAACGTTATTTCTGAAGCATTATATATTCCGCTTTCAATAATAGATGGAGCCGATTCTGGATTTGTAACAAAATTTAAACCCGGTCTAATATTTCCAAAACCAACAATATCTGGATTTGTTAGCGTAACGGAAGAAACAATACCAAGTAATTCATTATTAGCATATAAATCTAAATAATAAATATTTCCATTATTAGTCTGTAAACTTTGAACTATAAATCCTTCTTTTACACCACCTTGATTGATTGGACCAATAACAATCCATGCTGTTCCATTCCATAAATTTAATTGTTGATTAATATTATCATACCATTCATCACCTTCTTGTGGATTAAGTGGTGCAGTTGCACTATTAGTGATGACACTTATTGCTTTAAATTGGGTTCCACTCCAAAAATTAAGGACATTAGAAACAGTATCAAACCAAATTTGCCCTATTAATGGATTTGTTGGTGGGGTGCTATCGGCAAAATTTTCTGTCATATGAACAATATTATTATCGAGTATTGTTCCATATCCTACATAATTTTTGCCAGTTAAATTTAACCCACCATATGAAGAAACTAATTGGGTATCTGGAACTGCGGTTAAAATATTTCCATTGGATAAAGTTATGGTATACATTTTTTAATTTCCTTTAAATTGACAATGATGATAATGTGCTAATTCTTAAAGTATATCCAATATCTATAAGTCGATTAAGACTCTTAATAATAGGAGAATATATCACATGTGTAAGAAGTTGACCATTATAACTAAATAAACCGAGTTCATCAAAAGCATATTGGGTATTAATATCATTAGAGTTATCATAACTTAATTGATCAGCGGGTTCACCATAATCTAATCTACAAACAATAACAACATCTGTGTATGCTTTTCCGGGAGTATGACTATATGTAATTTTGTTATTAATAGGATCAATGTCTGCTGAAAATTGATTGTTAACTACTTTACTATATGTTTGATTATATAGTTGGGCAGTGGCACCAACTGTGTTTGGGGGATTGTATGTTACAATTCCACTAGCATTAACCGTAGTTCCTCCATTACCAAAATTCATAGTATAGATGAAACCGGGATTTGATGGATCAAGAGGTCCACCTCCTAAACTTTGTGCTAAGGCTACAGAAAAATTTTCAAAATGGATTCCATTTTCGCCATCAAACAAAACTTCTTTTGTTATAGCATCGGTTATTTTTACGTATCCTTTAATATCAAATCTAACATTTGAGTCTTGTTGATTCATTATTTCATCCTCTGACAAACAACTGTTTTTATATTCGTTATTGCAATATTATTAACCGATGTTTTTTCACTAACTACTATTTTTAGATGTTCATTTATTTTAACACTTGTTAAGTCTTTCATAATATTATTTATCTTCTAAAATGGTGTTACTGGTGGTAAACCACCTAAGTTTACTAACACTGATGAAATTGTTGAATTGGTGTTTTGTAAACTAGTATTAGCTAATGGATATGTATACCAACTAGCAGTTCGTGGATCAACAAATGCTAAATTTTGAATATCATTTGTATATGAAGAACTTATTATTCTTGAACCAATATTATGAATTTCTGGGACACCTGTTCCAGATGTTCCTCTAGTTAATCCAGATAAAGTATTTCCAATTCTATCAATATATAGATATGTAATACATTCTTGGTTTATAAAAATTTGTCCACGAACATTTAATAATGCATTATTTGATATGTTAGCGGTGCTACCAATAATTGGAGTAATAAAAGGTGTGGTGTTGGCAACATTAATTGTTGAACTATTGGCATATAGATTACTAGTAATAATAGAAACCGAATTTGAATTAACATCATAATATGTAGTTGGTCCAGTAGCAAATATTTGAACATTGCTTCCCGGAGCAGCAACAATACTTAAAACACCAGTATCAATTGCCCATGATGTCGAAGGGATTGCAACACCATTCACTAATATGCTTGCAGCAGCGGCGTCTAAAAAAGACCATGGTAAATTAATTTTTGAGTTACTCGTTGGCATAGTAAATGTATAATATCCAGTTGGACCAACCATAATAGTTGGTTTAAATAAAGAAAAACTAAGAATATTTGCATTGGCATTAGATGTATTACTTTGATATACTTGAATGTATAAAGTATCAAATATTTGTCCGGGTATATATTCTTCTGGAAAATTATTAGTAATACTATCAACAAAATTATCATCTTCAACAATGATATCGGCTATGCCACAACCTAAATTTGCGTCATTGAAAGAACTATATATGGTATTGGTAATTTCTGTTTCTGGAATATGTATCGCTGTCCCATTGATAATTTTAAAATCACCAAACTGACCATAAAATGGGTCTTTTCCATCTTTATTGGCCCCAATAGTAAGTAATGCAGGACTGTCATAGCGTTGTATATTTGAATTGCTTATTGTATTAGTAAGAACTTGTGATGGAATTGCGTTGAATGCTGGAACTGGAGCACTTTGTAATTGTCCATCTAAGAACAAATAAAATTGATTTTGGCTTCTTTCCGCACTAATAAAATGTTGAGTGTTTTCAGTTATAGCTTCACCCAAAACTTGAAATAATACTTGTCCTATTTCAACTATTGTGTTAGATGTGTTTATATTTACATTGGATAATGAAATAGAACTACCAGATATAGATAATTGTAAATCATTTAATAATTCGCCATTATAAAATATTTTATCATTATTTGAAATTGGAATTGGACTAGTAAATACATTGCTATTACCACCAACAACAAATGGGGATATTATTTGAATTGCATATGAATTTAAATTTCCATTTTCTATAACCGTTAAAAATCTGGTGCTAGTATATAAGTTTGCAGCAGGAGATTCATTGTTTGAAATTTCAAACAATGTTTGTGTTGGTTGTATTATTGGAATAATATTTCCAGTAGAAATAAAATCAACACGACATGAGCCATTTCCAAAAATAACTGGACCACCAGTTCCAGAAAATACAATTTGAACAACCCCTTCATTAAATAATCCGCCGCCATATGTTAAGTTAAAAGCAATAGTGACTGTTGCAGGAATATTTGGAACAATGATAGGAACACCTAAGCCATTGGAATTTCCGGCTGGAGGAATACCATCCCAAGTTACATTTGTATGAACTACATTATCTGGATTTAATGAAGCATCGCCTGTGGAATATATGTCATAGTCTGTTGTGTTATATCCGTTAACAACTAATAATGTTCCGGGAATATTCGTTAATAATATTGAAGTTACTTCTCCAACACCAGAATCAGGTCCACCAACAGATGCTTCGTTGCATGTAATAGTTGCGGTTAAATTAGTTCCAGCTATATAATTTAAAATTGAATTTGAACCACCTCCATTGCCATACGGATTAGCGGTAAAATCAATATTGACAGATGAACTAACGGATGGCACAATAATTGGAATTCCAATTCCATTGGCATTTCCAGCAGGAGGGGTTCCTTCCCAAGATACATTTGCATAAGCCCAACCAAAATTATTACTAATTAATCCAGTATAAACATAACTTTCCTCTGGACTAGGAAATGCACTAACAACCAACTCATCTCCAATAATTGGAAGACTAATAATAGGTAGTGGTCCATATCCATCAATACTACCAACAGTTGTATCTCCTGCTGTCATTGGACATATATTATCAATAGCTGTAATATTTGCAGTGGTTGTTATATTTGAAAATGATGTTAGAGGGCTAACTGGAACTGGTTTAACAAAAAATTCCACAGTGAAATCATTATAATTAAAATTATAATCAATATCTCCAGTCGCTCTGATATAACTATTTGTGCTCATATTATCCTTGATTTAAAGTAGCTGCTAAAATTTCACTATCTTGTGGATCATTTAATGAATTTAAAGTGGAACTGTCGATTACAAGATTAGCACCATAATTTACTAATTGTAATTTTTTCTGATTCCATGATAAATCACTTATTAGTGTTTGTGCATTTATAGATTCAAAAGTAATATTAGTTTTACTTTCATTTATAAAACTTTCAAAACCCCATAACAAAGGAGTATATGCAGGTAATAAATATGGATCAACACTAATTGATCTTGGAAACGCTTGTGTTGGAACAGTAATATTTATGATGCCGGGAATATATCGATTGTAAGATTTAGTAAGCCGAATTTCATCCATATATCCGGAACTTATATTTCCACCGGAAACATCTGCACCAAATGTTAAATTTGTATCGGAAAAATTATATGTAATATTTGCAGTTCCAATTAATTGTCCATTCATATAAGCATATAGATTTCCATTATTACCTTGAATTGTGATATATTCCCAATCATTGATAGTAAATGGCAAAGATGTTGTTGATATAATAGCAGTATCAGTATTTGAACCAATACATAGATTTCCATAATTACTAAAAACAACAAGTCCACTATCGCTGAAAATATTGTTTCTGGTATCTAACATAACCGCAACATTGTTGGTTAAATTACTAAAATTCATAAAGAATTCCAGAGTAAAATTATTTGCGTTTATACTTAACGAATCTATGTCTGGACTATTTATATTTGCAATAATATATTGATCTATTGTTGCATTAAACACACCAGCGGTATTTCCAAAACGAGAATATTCTGAACTTAAAGAAGTGTCACTTATTAATTCAGGTCGCCATGATATGTTTAAAGATGTCTGACCAGCAGTAGAATCATTGGAATCAAAAATAGTTCCAGTTGGAACACTATATGAACCAACAAAAGGACCATTTTTCAAAAATACTTCTGGATATACTGATGAAGAACCAACTCTATTAAAATTAATAGTAGTTTCAATTTTACGAACTAAATTATTTTCAAGTTCTGGATAAATTGTTGCTGGAATTATAGCATTTGAATCAATAACAGTTATTGTTGGAGTATATATAAAATTATTTCCATTATCTATAACAGAAATAGATTCTATTCCAAAAGAGATACTAAAAATAGCTCCTGCTCCATTGCTATTGGCAGATGAAATAGAAACGTTTGATATATTAGAAGGAACTGCTGTATATTCTTGATTTTGTATTGGTAGCAAAGTAAAGTTACTAATTGAATTTCCATTAGCAATATTTACATTGGTAATTTGTATAGCCGCAGCATTGTTATATAATCCACCAACAAAATTTAAAATGTCACCATTTGAATAGTTGTTTCCAGTTGATACTATGTTTGCAGAAACAACTTGTAAACCAGTAACCTGTGCGACAACATTATTTGTTGGAATAACAATAATATTAGCCGACAAATCTAAATATCCGCTTCCCGGTCTTTCAACAAGTAAACTTCCAATTGAATAAGTATGATTATTATTCCAAAAAGAATAAATTGGTTCCTGTAGTGTAATATCATCGGATGCTATAGAACCATCAGGAGAACGAACCAAATCAACCGTATTAATAAATGGAACTTCTGGTATAGTAATATTACCATTTATATAAATCGGGGTGTTTACTCCATTTACATACAAATATTTAAGGCCAAATGGTTTAGAATTATAACATTGTCCAATAACATATGGATATGTAGGAATAGAAACATTTGAAGGAGAAACAGTTGAAAAATAAGCATATATACCCGATGGATATTCTGGAGTAACAACAAATCGTCCATTACAATCGTCCAATGTTCCAGAGTTTGGAACATAAACAAAATCTTCAATATATTCTCCGGTTGGAGAAGCATAAACAGCCATCTGTAGACCATTAATAATTGGTTGACCAGTTTTATCTAATCTTGGATTAGTAGATAATTGATAACTTGAAGTATTTACAATAATACCACCCGTTCCATTTGCATATGCATAACCATATGGGCCATATATAGGGTTTCCATCCCAAGCATATCCAATTAGTGGACTATGTGTTCCGATAGAAACATTTGCCATGACATATGGATTTGTAAGATATTGATATGCACCTTTTTCGTTTGTAAAACCTGCTCCCGGATCAAGTGATTCTTGTTGAGCTAACCAAACGCTATTTATAGTATATGAATTTTGAATATTTACATTGGCAAGTGGATTATTAATATTTCCATATAAGTATAGTGTTTCGGTTGTTCCACTGTTTGGACTGAAAAATGGAACACCATCAATGGCAACAGCGATTGGACCACCATTATCTGATACAGTATCATATTTAATATTTGTGGTTATTGGACATTTAACTAAACCAAAAGACCAATTTTGAATGTTAGATGTCATTGTTGGGTTAGCTGGAATTCCATTACTATTAATATAGTAACCACGAGAATCCAACGAAACGCCGGTGTTTCCTCTAAAAGCACTTAATGGAAGCTGAGTATTGAATTTTGGATTTGAAGTAAAATCATAAATAATGTTTGCATAATTAAAATCATATTGTGCTGGTAAATCAAAATCTACAGCGCCAACATTAGCATAATCATTTTCAGTATATGTATCACGGAATTCTCTAACTCTTGTGTGATATGGAAGAGTTTCACTAATAAAATCTTCTATAGAAGATTGATTATCAGGTTCAAATGATCCTTGAATAGAAAGATTTCTATTATTATAATCGGCAGTTACAAAACTAGTTTTAAATAACCAATCCAAATTTTGATTTTCAAATAATATATATTGTAAAATAGCATAAAAACCACCATCAGCCGCAGCAGTTAAACTATTACTTCCGATAAAAACAGTATCGTTAAGAATCTGAGTGATAAGTCTAATTTCAATATATGGATCATTATCAAATGGCTGACTATCAAACGGTTGATTATCAAAACCAATACCACTATTAGAAAAATCATATAGATTTGGTAAAAATTGAATGGTTCCGTTTTGAATATATATAGAATCAAGTTCTATAACATTGGAATCAATATCATTTGTAGCTGCTATAAAAATAATTTTATTACCATTGCCGTCATTGTTAATCTGAATAATATCCCCAACACCATAAGTGATTTGAGATAGTTCTCCTATATTATTCAAAATATATGTTGGAGTATTATTGTTATAACTAGTAGAAAACCAATCTGTATATTTCCAATTATTTGCTAAATTATAAAGTTGATATTGTGCAATTTGCCATTCTCCATTAATAATTGCAACAATGCTCCATGCTGTTGGAGTTAATGTGTCATCTTCTGTAAGTAGAATACGATAATTTTCTGGATATAAAGATGGATCAAGTTCATTTAAAACTTCTCTATTAGATATTTGCTCATTAAATCCCAAGGTTGGCAAAGGATCAAAAATACTCAATGATGAAATAATAGCACTTGTTGCAATGGCCAAATTAGCTAATTGATTGTTAATAGTTGTAAAATATATATCTATGGCAGTAATGCGGTCAACAAACAATGATTGAACTGGGTTATTTAATATCCCAGTTTGTTGGTTTATTGGAAGAGTATAATCTGGAACTAATTGATTATTTATTGAAACACCGCACAAACTATCAACAAATTTGGGATATATAGAAGTGTTATACCATGCTTTTGATCCATCATTACTAATAAGGGCAAATTCATTATGTAATTGATTGTTTGCAGATTCTTTGATATAATCAATATGGAGGATAACTGTATTATTAGTAACAAATTGATTAATGTTCCAAACTGCTACGGCATTTGTATCAATAGCAGTAATCATTGGAATTCCAGAATTTGGAATATTATTTACATCTTCTATTAATTGTGCGGTTGTTTGATTATGCAATGGACCAATTGAGTTTTTTCCATATACCCAAAAACCATATTGAGAAGATGCAGTATCATAAGTATATGAAGAATTTAAATCAATAACATAACCATTATCATCATTGTTTATATATTGGGCTGGAGGAACAGAACTATTAACCCATTCAAATATTTGAATATTTGAATTTGGAAACCATTGATTCCAATTTTGTGCTCTTTCAGTTAAATCTCCTAACTGAGCATTGATTACTTTTATATTTGATGTATTAAACCATGTTTTTCCAACTTGTGATGATCCCCATTTAATAAAACTTTCGGTATTAACTATTGGTTGAGAAGTAATAATAGACCATAATGCAGCATTGAACATACTTCCGCTTTTACCTGCATATAATGCTTGATATATCTGACCGCCATATAAAACTCTATCACCAATTGAATATATAGTTCCGGCGACCCATGGAGAAATATTATAACATGCGGGATCAATATCACAAACAAAATCTAAATTACTAGCAATTGATCCCGGAAGAATTCCTGCATATAAATCTACAACTTCTAAATCAGCGAGTTTTATTTTGGTTATGGAATCATATATCCATGCTTGACCAATACTACCAGAATCTAATTGATGTTCTTGTGCGGTAAATACCGCCCAACCATGTGCCATAGAGGGGTTGTTAAAAATTTTTATTGCTTCATTTGGATTTCCACTATCAGCTAAAAATATATTGTCAATAGCTCCAGAATATATAGCATCACTATTATTATTACCATATACAGAAATAGTATTAACTGGGACTGAATTTAAAATATCATCATTGGTATTAATCCAATTTTTATCAGTTTTTAAAATTTGAAAAATATCTATTTTTTGACTATATGTTGTAAATTGCTGTCCAAAATTCGTGTCACTACCGTCAAAATAAGCAGCGTCAGAAAAAGACAAATCATCAGATATAAATGGAGCGTTTATATCACTGGTTACAGAAAATAAATCGGAGCTTAACCAAGAAATCTGCTTGCCAAATCGAATAGATTGATCGTCGGTGGCCTTTACAGAGTCAATTAAAACAAAGTTACTTAATAATGATTTTCCGATCACTGAAATTCCTCTACTATTATTTAGGCTCGTAAATTATTGTTTTTCTAGGCTCCTAAATTACCCAAACCAGTTGATTGAAGAGTTGGAGTTATTGTAAGCACTAGATTTGAATTGCTGGTTGCTGCTGTAATTCCGGTATATCCACTAGTAATATTTATAGCATCAATCAAGCCGTTTATTGTTGCATTAAGAGGTGTAACTAACCAACCATTAATCATAAACGGGGTAGTAGATAAAACCAAATCAGAAATTGGAATAATTTTTGAATTAGTAATGCTTGTATCAAGTGCATATACATATACTGTTCCTTTATTATATTGATTACCGATTGTAGAATTAGAACTTCCAATTACAAGTTGGTTGTTTTGAATTGCTACACTGCTACCAAAACCACTATCAAATATATTTGGAGCAGGTATAATTTGTTGAACATTGAAGCAAAAACCTTCAAATTGAATTAAGCTATAGGCTTGAACAATGACATTGGGTGTCGGAGGAACTGATAAACCATTTACTTTAATATTTGTAATAGTATCATATGAATTAAATGGAGTTATTAAACCACCATTTTGAGAATATTGATTTTCAATAATACGTGAAAAAACAATAACATTTCCTTGATTATTAGGAGCACCTATAGCAATAGTTTTTCCGTCGGAATCACATGCAATAGATGCACCAAATTGACTAAGTGGTGTAAATTCAGTTAAACCATAATCAGCGGCAACGATTGTTCCTTGATATTGATAATAATTAGATATTCCTGTTACAGCAATTGTGTTATTTGCATCACTAATATTTGCAATTCCAGAAGTGGTTAGGTTAACGTTAATTATGGTTCCAACTGTAGTATATTCATATTCCGGTATCAAAACACGACTGGAATAATCTATGTTATTTGTAATAGAAACAGTTATAGCATATTCATTTGGAATTATTTCTCCAAGTGTTATAGATGAATTAGCGCCTGTTGGAATAATAGTATATGTTGGGAACCAAGTTTGATTAATATTTGGATTATTTTGTAGCGCATATACTGCAATATCACTGATATTTCCATTGGATTGTTCAACAGCATATAACCATGAGGCATCATCACTAATAGCCATATTAGTAACTTTATATGGAATTAATGTATTTCCATTTAATATTTGTGTTACGATTGGAGCATGTCTTATAACATTGTTACATATATAAATTTGTCCCGGTTGACCGTCGGTATCTGCCGAAGCCGCCGCGAAATTATTAGCAGCAACTAAAACATTTCCAAAATTTATTGAATATGGATTTTTTGGTTGAATGGTATAAATTTCTGTATTAATTGTAGGTAATATATTTCCATTTGATAAAATATTAGAGCCAACCACACGCAGTTCCAATATACCAGATGGAATTGCAGATGGTTTCCCATTCCAAACTATTTGATTTGGGCTATCATATGCAATGGAACCAATTGGAATACCACCTAAAACATCAGAATAAGTAATTTCTGTTTGATATGGTGCTGTTAAATTATAAGCTGCTTCTCCAGTAGCATCATTTATTACATATTGTGTAGAATCTAAATCAATAGTTGTTCCTTCGGCAATACTATTTGCACGAAGGCTTCGAGAAACATAAATTCCACTAGTTGGAACTAAATTTGCATAATTTACAAATATATTTCCAAATTGATTTGGTGTAGTTGTAATTGTAAGATTAGAATATCCGCTGCTATTTGCAGTTCTAAAAGGTGCTATAAAATAATCATTGACAATAAATGATCCAGAAATAGAGATATTAGAACTAAAGTCAGTGTAATCAATTACAATGACGCTGTTAGCCACAGTTCCAATATTAGTCGATAATATAAAACATATAGTGTTACTATTAAGTTGTGTGATAGAAGAAATTTCTGTGCTGACAGAACTAAAAGTAATAACATCCCATTGATTTGAACCAGCAATCAGATTATTATTTTCAATCCAGAAACTACCGCCGTTTTCAGCAATTTTTAATATACTATTTTGTGGTGCTGCAACCATTGAATTAAAAGATGAAAAATTTAACGAATTTTCATCTGATTTAATAAAATCTGGAACAGTATTTTTCGCCAAGGTAACAAGAGCTTGTGGTATTACGGGTCCACCGCTTGTGAAATTGCTTGTGTTTAGTTTTAAATTTCCATAATTTTGAATAAAATCATTCGTCCAATTAGAAGATTTCTCATAAAGGCTATTTGGTGTAACTTGAATACTATTCGTATCATTTGAATTTGAATAATCAACGAACGAAATTATCAATGGATTTTGGGTATTGATTATAGGTGGTAGACTAACTTCTCCATAACCTGTTCTTAAATCACTACCATAAACACCAATTTTCATAGCATATTCTTCATTAATACCAATAATCGTGTTTAATTGTGACGTTGATCCTCGTCCATAACTATTAAGAGAATTTAAGGAACCCTTTTCCTTTATCCACCCTTTATAAAAATCTGTTTGACCACCAGCATCAATGTCTAAAATAGTTAACCAATCTCTTTCAATATAACCAATGGTGTTATTACGTAAAGACATAAAATCAGTAAGGAATGGTCGATAGTTAATATTATATGCATTAAGATAATCAACTGATTTAAGTGATAAATTTGGTAATATATTATTTGTAAATATCGTAGAAATAAGTTGAAATTGACTATATTGAAATGTAGGCGCACCAATGGTATCTTGGGTAGCAATATAATTATTATTTTTCCATTGAACTAAACTACCCAATAAATAATCTTTGTTTGGAATCCATAATGGAACGTTGTTTGTGCAAATTAAAAATCCCGGACTATCTAGTGTTCCATTCCAGTTTGCACTTTTTTGTCCAGAAAAAGAAAGTCTAGTTTGTCGGATAGCGGATATAGGATCATATATAGTATCATTGAAAGCAGTAATATTATCAAAAACTACTCGATGTTCATAACTAACAATATCTGCTTCAACACAAGCAAAAATTCCTCCACCTTGATGAGTTATAGTAACAGAGTTAACATCTCGATACACATCTAAAAATTTATTTGTAATAGTATCCCCATTAACATCGAGAACCAAACTACTTAGTGGATCAGTAAGATCATATAATGTTCCAGACGTAGCATTGTATTGAATAATTGAGGAACTAGGATTTAAAATCAATGATAATACTGGAGAAACTCCCCAGTTTGTTAAACACCATTTAATAAATTGTATAGCTGCTGATTGCCATTCAACTTGTGTTTGTGAAACATTTGTAATAAAAGTAAGACCATTTGAAATTAAAAATGCCTCATATCCAGCAATAAAATTAATAACACTTTGAATATCTGGAAAAATAGTATTATATGCTACAACACTTGGCGTTGAAGAAAATTTGGTTGGATATTTATAAAAGTTTGGTTTTACACCAATTTGAATTGATGGACCATATGTATTTGCTGGATATATAGTAAAAAATGGGTTTATATTGTTATAACCAGTAATTTGATAGGTTCCAGTATTAATAATTTCAAATGATGTTTGTGTTGATTGCGATGATGTATTAGAGGTATTAGAGGTAGTTGTGGAAGTAAAAACAACACGACACGTTCCATCAGCAAAAACAATTGGACCACCTGTTCCAGAAAATACGATTTGAACAACCCCTTCATTAAATAATCCACCACCAAATGTTAAGTTAAAACCAATGGTTACGGTTGCTGGAACATTTGGAACAATAATAGGAACACCTAAACCATTTGAATTTCCAGCGGGGGGGATACCGGACCATGTTACATTTGCATGAATAACATTGTCTGGATTTAGTGAAGCGTCTCCAGTAGTATAAGTTATATAATCTGTAGTATTAAATGCCAGAACATCTAATATTGTTCCGGGAATATTTAAAGGAAGAACTATTGATGTCTGACCAACACCCGAATCCGGCCCGCCAACAAATAACAAGTTACATAAAATAGTAGCGGTTAGATTAGTTCCAGATATATAATTTAAAATTGAATCTGATCCACCGCCATTTCCATATGGATTAAGGGTAAAATCAATATTAACTACGGAGCTAACGGATGGCACAATAATTGGAATTCCAATACCATTGGCATTTCCAGCGGGAGGGGTTCCTTCCCAAGTTAATTTTGCAAAAGCAAGATCATCATTGCTTATTAACCCTGTATAAATCCAGTCTCCCTCTTGGTTGGGTAAAGCTCCTACAACTAATTCTTGACCAATTTCAGGAATTCCTTCGATTGGTGATGGTCCATTACCATAGGTAATTTCTTCCCATTCACCACCAACATAGGTAGTTCCTGCGGTCATAAGACAAATATTAGCGGTTGCTTCAATTGTAGCAGTAGTTACAGTTACATTAATTGGTGGAGCAATGTTTGATGAGAATATAGATACATTACTAATAACCGGTGAAATAATCAATCCACTATAATTTAATGTTCCAGTTGGTGTGCTTTTATTTAAGAAAAGAGTATAATCATGGACTGGTATTAATTCTGCTGCTCCAACATCTGTTGGATTGTTTGGAGAACCATAGGCAGTTAAATCATTGGGATCAGAAAATCCACCAAGAGGATACATTAATTGAACAGAAGTATTACTAATAGCTTCGCGTAATTGTGATGGGTCTTGTCCTTGTTTACGAAGATATTCAATACTATAATTTAATATACTGTTTACTACCGCAGAACCATTATTATCAACACTATTTAATACGATTTGATCAATAGTTCCAAGATAATTATTTTGATATCTAAATTGATTATATCCATTTGTTGGTAGATAGTTATTTGTATCCCAAAGTGACCCGCACATAAATAACGGGTTTTGTAAAATTTGAGCACGCAATTTAGCAAATGGATAGACACTATTTCGTCTCCATGCTTCTTCAGTTGGACCACCATCACCAAAAACAAAATTATAATTAGCAGTTCTATTATAAAAAACACCAACAATACTATCATTTGGGTCCAATAAATTACCAAAACTGTCTACAGGAATAACTGAAGTTACAGAGTTAGAATTAAATATTTTTGGTCCATATGGACTATAATAAATTCCATTTGGATCGCGAATAATTCCAGCAGCAATGTCATCCCATAGAACAGTGTTTCCACCAGTATAAGGAGCCGGTCCATAAGTTTCGTCCCACCAAGATGGTTTAACTGATAAACCTAATGATTCCCATGGTTTAATATTAACATATTCTGTATCATAAAACCAACGATATATTCCGCGCCAATATCCTAATAATGGCTCGTGATCACTTAATTTATCAAGACTGCTACTCCAATTCCAAGTAAACAAATCAGTCTCATCATAAAAACTGTTAAAAGAATTTATGTTGTATTCTGAAGTCCACTCATAAAACATACGTTGTTGAATAGTTAATAATTCACTTGGAGAATATGGAGCAATGGATAAATTTGAAATAGCTTGTTCACTTCTCCAACGACCACCATCTGGAACGTGTGTTTGAATAGTATTAAATAAAAATTGATTATTAACTTTTAAATTATTATATACCCGAAGTTCGTAATCCAAAATTAAAGTATCTATATAATTTCCATAGCATGTCGTAATACTTCCGTCATGACCCTGTAATACTTGTCTTGGTATCTGATAAGTATAATCCATATATATTTGAGGTATATATGCAGCAGCTAATCCTAATTTTGTAGGAGTTGCTGGAATATAATTACCATTGGTATTGGAAATTTCATATATTGAAAGTAAATCATTTAATGATAATGGAGAAATAATAGTAAGAATATTACCGGATACAGAATAATCAATACCAAAAATCATTTGTAAATTATTTTTGTAAATTTGTAATTCCAAACTATTTGGTTGAGTAAAATTATATGTTTGTTGAAGATTATAAGTAACTAAGTTTGTATTCGTAACTGTTATATTTTTAGTTGCTCCACCCCAATAACACATATCGCTGGTATTCCATGGTTGGCCAGTAATATTAGTTGTTGCAATTTTTTGTAAAATTTGATCTACTGCTTGCTTAATAGTTAATGAGCCAATATTTGTTAATTGTGAAGCAGTGTTAATGAATCGTTGTTTAAATAAAACATAATCATCGGATGCTGTTCGAATAGCTTGATCAATATTAAAATTATTATCGCATAATAACAATGTTGGAAGTATACTGATTGCTTCCTGAAATAACATACTACCCGGAACACCTTGAAATTCCTTTAAAAATAAATTAATAATTCCAGTAGTATCATTTGAATTGTTTTGTATTGTAGTAGCGTGGAGACGAAATTGCCCCATATTAAAGTTTGATAACATTTGTCCCAATGGGTTATGATCAAAGGCAGGAGGGACATCATACCATGCATTTGGAATTGGTGTGCTACTTAAAATTTTAATAAGAATAATACTATTGGAATTTATTTCACTACTAATAGTAACAGTAATACTTCCATTGCTTTCTGTTACAATAAATTCAGAAGATTCTATTTTTGTTCCATCAACAAATACTTGTGTTGCTTGTGAATTTGGTGTAGATTTTATTAACAGTGTCCCGTTAAAACTAATAGTTGACAAACCAATAGTTACATAATTTTGATATAATTCTAAATTGTTATTGACATATTGCCATGGATCAAATATTGATTCGTTATAAGTAATTGGATCAATGGAATGAGCACGACCATTAATAATTGGTTGTGCTATTGATAAACCAGTATATGAAAAAGTATCAGTAGTATAATTATTATCAAAAATTACATCATTTAGATTTCCTACGGGTCCATAAGATAATGGAAATCCTAAAATTGGATCATTGGTTCCAACTCCGATTTCATAAGAAAACAGTTCACTACCTATAAAACTAGTATTTGGATATATTATATTATTTCCATAACTATTTCCAGATAAATCAAAAATATCAAATTTTGGAGTTTGATTAATACTAGTTTTATTTTGAGATGCAATATTCCAAAATGATGAATTCCAATAAACCATGTCATCTGTATATGTTTTTCCAGAAGTAACAATCACACAGTTTTTATTTTGTGCGGTATCACGCAAAACTAATTGTGCAACGGGAGCAGAACTCGGTGCCCATTTTGACCAATATTGATAAAATAAATTATCTGTTGGTGCAGGAGCATATGTATATGTAAGAACAGTTCCAGATAAAGTATAACCAATATTATTAACTAATGGAAAATTATCCCATACTAACAATGTGCTATTATCTGGTGGTGTTGGTATAGTAAAAACAGTGTTAATACCGTCTTGAACTCCAGCAGGAACACCAGAAACAGGTGTAGTAATAGGTGCTGTTCCAATTGGCCATGCTTGAAACGATAAAACATCAGATGGATCGGGAGCAACAGTAAAAGTTATAGTTGAACCAGAAATAGTATACCCAACTTCTGGAATCATTGGAAAATTATCCCAGATAAGTAAGGTATTGGGGTCTGGAACAAGCGATATGGTATAAATTTGAGAATTTGCTGTTGGTGTTAATGAACCAATAATAGGATTACAAATAATATTTGCAGGAGTAAAAATATAATATGTTAGTTTATTAACAAGTCCATATAAAACAAAAACACCAACTTGATCATTTCCAGTAAAATCATCGGATAAAGTCCAATTTAATTGAGATACAATATAAATTCCATTTTTAGTTTGATCTGTTTGCCCAAGAACCAAAATACGATCCCCAATATTAGTTATATATCCATCAATAGTTTGTAAACCAAACAATGAAATATTTGAATTAGATAGTGCTTGCACTGGATATAATCTTGGTATCTGTGTTATTCTATTTGTATCAACAAAATTAATATTATATACATTTTGACGAATGGTTAGATTATGATCTGCATTAAAAATAACAGAATCTCCAGTATTTAATTGATATCCATCACATTCAAAATTTGTTTGTCCTTGAATTATATAAAAAGCATCAGTTGTGGAATTATCAAAATAATTAATAGCATTAAGACCAATTTTTCCAGAATTGAATAATATCAGTGGAGTAAATTCTATTATTGGTCTTTTTGCAAAATTAAAAGATTGAGATATATTTGTTATATTTTGTTGACTTGCTAAAATGTTTATAACACTGTTAATTGTGTCTTTATGAACCCATAAATTTGTTCGTGACCATAAATTTAGATCAATCGCATTTCTGGCAATAGTAATATAATCCGGTGGATTGTTTTGGTCCTTAACAAAAGCAGGAGTAATAATATTTGTGACAGGAACAAGAGTAATTTCTAAACCAACTCCCTCAACAATATATCTAGATGTATTAAATGGATATGGTTGTGAATCAGGAAAAGACACAATCATTCCATCCATCAATGTAATACCAAATGGATCAGTATATTGAAGTTGTCCAATGATATCTTCAGTAACATTGTTAATTGGTTGAATGAGAATACTATTATTCCAATACCAACTGATATCAGTAGAAAGCCAGCAATAATTTTGATAGTTTATAATTTTATCTAAATTATTAAATCCTTGCCAACTATACATATTGTTTGTTAACAATCTATTCCAAGATGAAGTAATAGCATTTTTGTTTGCACTAGCATTAAGAATATCAATAAAATTAGATACTTTAGTAATATTTTGATTAATATCTTTAGTTACAAAAGCAGCTTCAAGTTGATAAGCCTGTCTAAGAGGGGTGCTTTCCAACAAATAATTACCATCGAGAACTTCGCCGTTATATATTTTTTCACCAATATAACCATCAAATCTTGTTACAGCAGCCTGTGCTGTTAATAAATCAAGAGTTGACCCCAAAAATCTTTTATTTGGTGTGGTTTGGAGATATGGCGGAAGAAATGAAGCAGAATTAGACATAACTAATAGAATCCTCTAACAGTATTTATCTATAGAAAATAGATGGATTTTTAAGTCCCATATGCATAATATGCAAATATTTTTGATTTGTTTGGTGGAGCAGTAGTAAATGTAATAGTTTGTTTTGATATTCCAGATACAGTAAAATTAATATTATCAACCAATGGTTGATCATTAATAGTTATTAATAAGGTAAGAGGATCAACAGTTCCATGAGCAAGTGTAAAATTTGTGTTTATTCCATTAATATTTCCGCTTGGAACCTCTTGACCAGAAAAACTGATATTTGAAATATTAGAAGTTGTCCATGGATTTCCAGTTTGTGGGCTGACAGTATTAGCAACAATGTTAAGTGGTCGAAAACTATTAGTTCCAACTTTCCTACGTTCAACCGCAGCAATCATAGAAAGTTTGTAATATCCTCTTTGATTTTGGGGGAGAGCATTCAATATTGGATTCCATACAGTTTGATAGGTGTTGTTCATATTATTATTTATCTTATTGTTTTCTGTTTAAAGTAATAGTGATACCAACAGTATGAGAAGTTATTCCCAAAGTTGGATTTACCCACCATAATCTATTATTTTGTTTTTTAAGTTTATAACTTACAAAAGTTCCATATCCTACTAAAGCAGAATCTACAGCAATTTGACCACCCAACGAAGAAGGCATAAGAGGATTTGCTTCTCTACACGTATGATCGGAAATACAATGATGTGTTATTTCTACATCTAAAAAAGCAGATGCAAGATGAGCAGCATTGATTAAAATAAATTTCTTATCTATAACTTTTTTTTCTGTAACTATTGTTTGAGATAAACAATTAATCGAAAAACAAACTAAAAATATAAAAATAAGTAATATGTTTTTCAATTTATCTCCTAATATTCTTCTAGCTATCTAATAATTAATTTTATTATGGGCATGTTACTATCTTTGTTCCCACACCCAGATTACCGGAGCCTCGCCGCTCGCTCCCTCCGTGGCGCGGTTTATTTGTTCTTGATTTTATGCCAGCGGTGCGGATCGTTTATATCTGCGCGAACCATGGCCACAATAAAGATAGCTGCACCTATTACTATTATAATCGCCGCACTCAATAAAAACCGATCCATCGCTCCCTTCTTACTTCGTGCCCGTGTTCAACTGCTGTGCAACTGGTGTGGTCAGCAGATAAATCAGACTTTTCTTGGGTGTGATGCAAGGGGTTGTTGTGACTGAAGTTGGAACTGCAACTGTGTTGTTAGCCGGGTGAATGAGAATAGGATCACCAGCACTGTTGAGAGTGAGCAGCCCATAGGATTTCTGGATGCGAGGCACAAACATTGTCGGCTTAGATTCGGGATGGCTAAAGGTACAAGCTGCAAGGGGCGGCGCAACAGGTGCTGTCTGGGCAGGGGTAGACGCCCTGCCGACAACCATAAACAGAACCGCGAGTAAAAGTACTTTTTTCATTTTTTGTCCTCCTTATGGACAAGGTATTTCGGTGCCGACAAGAATGCCGCCGCTTAGCTGGAACCGTCTGCAACTTCCATCTACCGTGTCTTT
>Ga0302268_1000019_pt1 | contig 96587 bp, 40 predicted proteins | sample III_Bog_E2_1_FD_194554 | JGI IMG/M metagenome (GOLD analysis project Ga0302268, IMG submission 194554) | Peat permafrost microbial communities from Stordalen Mire near Abisko, Sweden - III_Bog_E2_1 | ecosystem: Environmental > Terrestrial > Soil > Wetlands > Peat | place: Sweden: Abisko... | reverse complement strand
GTCCTTTGTATAGGTAACAGATAGCAAGTTGTTTATTGTCATGATGGGTTAAATAATAATTTAAAGAGAAGTCTAAAATAGAATCGGATTTCAACGGTATAAGCATCTTGTCCATTGCCCTGACAAGCAATAAATCATAAAAAGCATGATTTGAAGGGCTCTTATAGAGGTTGGGTGAAATGTGTTGCAGGTATTGTAAAGCTGAATCAGGGGAAGTCTCAATAAGTCGATCGGCAGTTTTCAGTTTATCGGGCACGCCCGTACAACCGTATACAAAAATACAGCAAAAAAAATACAGCCAGAATCTATAAGACTTAAATCCGAACATATTGTATAAATTTCGTAACAAAAGTACAATATTATCTTAATTATACAATATATTGCACACTTATTTTAATTTTTACGAAAATTTATTTATTACTATATACTGGCTTCTCATTTATTATCTTATTTTTACTACCTATTTAAAGGCCGTTTCTTAAATGATTCTGTGGTAATGTTTTACTTTACAATGCTTTAAAATCAAATACACATCATTCAAAAAAAATCAGATAAACTTGTATGTAGCATACTACTCCATTTGAAAGGGTTCACATTCATTTGTCTATTCTAATTTGTCAGTGAAATGATACCCTTACTTCGGTTATCGTTAGTAACCCTTGATTATCTCAAAGTGAAGGCTTCACTCTGGATTCAGGGATTACTGAAGTGAAACACTCACTAAAACCCGAGTGGATTGAACAAATTCATTCAATATGATGATTTCACTGGAATTTTAATAAGTGAGTGCTTTACTCGGAGTAACGATTAAAAAACGTTTCCACTTCCATGAAACTATCGGAAACGGAACCATGGCATTTGGTATCATTCAGTTAGGGCTTGCTTCGGCACATACATCCAATGTGGAATACTACAACAGAATAGTGAACTTCCTTGCTTCCAAATCCTGGTCGGTAGGAATGGCATCCTATCATAACAAACGTTCGCTGTTCAACATGGATATAAGCGGCGGTTTTCCGTATCTTGTTTCGCAAGGGTTGGTTTACAGCGAGCCCGGTTATCTGAAATTATTTCCTGCTTTACCCGAAAGATGGAATAAAGGTTCGGTTGAAGGGCTGAAACTGCGTGGGAATGTGACCCTTAAAAAATTGATGTGGAATGGCAAATCGGTTCAAATTGTACTTAATTCAGCAATTAATGGGTTGGAAAAGATTGAATTGCCTTTTGCTATTGAAAGTTTGAAAAACGGAATTAAATCTTCGAAGGGGAAAAACACTTTTACTACTAGAATGAGAGCGGGTGTTGATGATATAATTGAAATTAATGTCCCTAAAATATAAATGGTTATTTTTGTTGTATCTGTTTTTCGTTGCAATCTGGTTGTAAATCAATCCAAATCATATTATGGAACAATTGTCAAAAAAGTTACAGGTTTATTGCCAGGTCATTTATATATGTTCACCCGTTTGAAATGCATGAATGGTTGTATGGAGTGGTTAATATTTAAAAATAAATTATTAAAATGATATTCAATGAAAAAGAGATATAGAAATGTAATCCCACTCTTATTTGTAGCACTTCTTTTTTGTGTTAACGCCCGAACTTCGGCACAAAGCCGGGAATCCGGCACTTATTCCAACTTAAAACCCAACGTTGATGTGTTGAGAAGTAAAAAATTCATACATCCTGGCATTCTTCATTCTCAGGCTTCCTTGGAGCATATACGTGATGTTGTTATAAAGAAAACAATGCCGGAATATGGTTCTTATGAATTATTGAAAAATAATCTTTGTGCCGGTGCCCAATACAGGATGAATGGTCCTTTCAGAATAATTTCAAGGGATGGTCAATATGCTTATACAAAAAGTAAGATGGAAGCCGATTTCAGTGCAGCATATCTGAACGCCCTGATGTGGGTGGCGACAAAAGACGAAAAGCACGCCAAGAAATCGTTGGAAATACTGGGAGCATATGCCGATAGTTTAAAGATCATCCCTTCAACAAACGATGCTCCGCTTTTGGCAGGGTTGGAAGGAATGAAAATTGTGAACGCAATGGAAATTCTTCGATATACATACCCTGGAATTACTTCAGAACAAATCAAAAGGATAACTAAAATGATTACAGGCATTTTCCTTCCTGTCTGTGAAAAGTTCTACAGCACAAAGGCTTATACGAACGGAAACTGGGGTGCTATAGTGACCAAAATGTACATTTCATCGGCCATCTTCCTGAACAACAAAACAATGTATAAAAAAGCAATCGACTTTTATTACAAAGGGAACGATAATGGTACTATCCGGAATTATATCAGCGGTTCAACGGGGCAAATACAGGAAAGCGGACGTGACCAGGGTCATTCCCAATTAGGAATAGGAGCGCTGGCAACCATTTGTGAGATTGCCTATAATCAGGGAGACGATCTGTACAGTGCTTTTAATAACCGCTTGCTTAAAGGGTTTGAGTATGTAGCCCGTTACAATTTAGGAGATGACAATATGCCCTTTACTACATGGAAAGATGTGACTGGCAAATATTCCGACTGGACAGTGATTTCAGATAAGAGCCGGGGCCATTTTATCCCGGTTTATGAGATGGTTTATAACCACTATGTCCGGCTTAAAGGGTTGTCGATGCCCTATACTGAAAAAGTCATTCAAAGAATCCGACCGGAAGGTTATGACCGTGACCAGCCGGCATTCGGAACCTTACTTTTTTATGAAACAGGAAAATAAGTAATAGGGAATAAATAGTGTCCTAATCCGCTGGGTTCGTGAAATTTCCGACAAGTCGGAATGTCCCATCCGCGTTCTATTCTTTAATAAATAGGAAATTATATTCTTTCTAGTACCTTAATCATCATTTTTACCTAAATTTAGTTATGATGACGAATACATAATTAATAATAAGATTAAGATCTTTGAAATGAAAACTTCTTAACAAAATAAGTAATTTTATCTATCTGATCGTATTCCAAACTATAGTATCTTTATAAATAATATTCCAAATCATAATTCTGGCAAATGAAAAGGTTTAAATCAAGTCTGTTTTCAATATTCTATCTGGTTTTCTCATTAACTGTTAATGGGCAAACCAATCTCAAACAAACAGAAAACAAACTGTTATCACCCGATGGAGCGTACGAATTTACCTTTTACCAAAAGCAGTTGGCGGCAGGTGATAAGCAAATGTATTACACACTTTCGTACAAAGGAAAAACCGTTGTTGAAGAATCCGAACTGGGTGTTTTAATTGAAAATCAAATTTTTGAATCGGCATTGGCAATTCCAACCGACACTTGTAAAATATGGTGTGAGAATCTTAATTTAATCGGAAGTGAACGCTCTTCATTCGATGAAACATGGAAACCGGTTTATGGCGAGCATACTACTATCCGGAATAATTATAATGAATTAACACTCAGGTTTCAGAAAGGTGCTAAAGAAACGGCAGAATTAACCGGGGGGTACAATAAAAGTAAAAATTATACTATGAATCTGGTGGTACGTGCTTACAACGAAGGAACCGCATTCAGATACTTTTTCCCCGAAGCAACAAACGGTTTATTTCTGCATATTACCGGTGAACAAACTCAGTTTGCTATGCCTGAAGGAACGCTGGCGTATTATGAACGTTGGGCTCAGGGACCCTATTCGTTGTTGCCGCTGAAAGACTGGACCGGCGAATCGGAACGACCATTGACGCTCACGCTTAAAAACGGACTCACAGTTGCTTTGGCTGAAGCAGAAATGGTGGATTATGCCCGCATGAAATTTAGTCTGAACAAAAAGAAACCAAATACGTTACAAGCTTCAATTTATAGCAGTGTTGATGTTATTACTCCTTATTCAACTCCGTGGCGTGTAATCATGGCCGGAGAAAAACCAATAGATTTGATTACAAATAAGGATATTATCTTTAATTTGAATCCTGCTGATAAAATTAAAAATACTTCATGGATAAAACCAGGCAAAGTGATACGTGTAGCTAAAATGACACAGGAAGATGCCAAAAAATGTGTTGATTTTGCAGCAGAACATGGTTTGCAATATATACACCTCGATGCAGGCTGGTATGGTCCGGAAATGAAAATGAGTTCCAACGCTACCATGGTTCCCGGTACAAAGGATTTTAATATTCCGGAACTTACTGCTTATGCAGCAACAAAAGGGATTGGTGTTTTTGTATATGTAAATCAAAGGGCACTGGTTCAACAATTAGATTCAATTTTACCCGTTTATAAAAAATGGGGAATAAAAGGAATAAAATTTGGTTTTGTTCAGGTAGGAAATCAATACTGGACAAACTGGTTGCACGAAGCTGTTAAAAAATGTGCTCAATATGGACTTATGGTGGATATTCACGACGAATACCGTCCAACAGGATTTAGCCGAACATATCCAAATTTACTGACTCAGGAAGGAATTCGTGGAAACGAGGAAATGCCCGATGCCAACCACAATACAATTCTTCCGTTCACTCGTTTCTTAGCCGGACCTGCCGATTATAACATTTGCTATTACAATACCCGGGTTAAAAATACACATGCTCATCAACTGGCTTTGTCAGTAGTATTTTACAGTCCGTTGCAATTTTTTTACTGGTACGATCAACCAACAGCCTATCAGGGAGAACCTGAAATTGAGTTCTTTGACAAAGTAAAAACAGTATGGGATGATACAAAAATAATTGATGGAAAAATAGGTGAATACATTACAGTTGCTCGCCTTTCAGGCGCTGAATGGTTTGTTGGTTCAATTACCAATACCGTATCACGAAAAATTACTGTGCCAACTGATTTCCTGGATAAAGGAAAGAAATACAAAGTGAAAATGTTTCAGGATGATGATAAAATACAGACCCATACCAAAGTCAACGTTACCGAAAAGAATATTAAAGCAGGTGATGTGTTGCGATTTGATTTGAAGGCGAGTGGGGGAGTAGCATTGATAATTACAGAAATAAAAAAATAATTCAAATCAATATGGAAAATTCAACAATTAAAATCGGGCTTTTCGGCATTGGACTAGATACATACTGGCCACAATTCGAAGGTTTGCTTCCTCGTTTAGCAGGTTATCAAAATGAAATTAAAACACATATCGAATCATTTGGTGTGACAGTAGCTGATGCGGGAATGGTGGACAATCCGGAAAAAGCACAAACTGCTGCAGCTTTTTTACGCAAAGAACAGGTGGATATAGTGTTCCTTTTTATTTCTACTTATGCACTATCTTCAACTGTCCTGCCGGTTGCGCAACAATTGAAAGTCCCTGTGATTCTTCTGAATTTACAACCTGTGGCAGCTATCGATTATGACAAGATAAACAGCATGGGTGACCGGGGCAAAATGACAGGCGAGTGGCTGGCGCATTGCCAGGCATGTTCGGTTCCCGAAATTGCAGGTGTATTCAACCGTGCACGCATTCAATACGATATTGTGACCGGTTATCTGCACCAGGAAGAAGCCTGGAAAGAAATTGAAGATTGGGTTGATGCGGCTCAGGTAACTTTTGCAATGCGCCATAACCGTATGGGTATTCTTGGACATTATTACGGCGGTATGCTTGACGTTTATACAGATACCGCTATGCAAACGGCTGTATTTGGAACACATATCGAAATCCTTGAAATGTGCGAATTAAAAGAACTTCGTGATGCTGTAACTGAGTTGGAATGCAACGCTAAACTACTGGAGTTTGCAACAACATTTATAGTGAGTGATGAATGTGAAGCATACGAACTTGAACGGGCTGCCCGTACTTCGGTGGCACTGGATAAACTGATTGCAACTCACAAACTTGGCTCGATGGCTTATTATTACGAAGGTATAAACGGAAATCCATACGAAAACATAGTGACTTCGGTGATTGCAGGAAATACTCTGTTAACAGGTAAAAATATCCCTATTGCCGGTGAATGCGAAGTGAAAAACGTGCAAGCCATGAAAATTATGGCTGAACTAGGTGTTGGTGGCTCATTTTCTGAATTTTACGGTATTGATTTTATTGATGACATTGTTATGCTTGGTCATGATGGTCCTGCGCATTTTGCCATGGCAGAAGGAAAAGTAAATCTGGTTCCACTACCAATCTATCACGGAAAACCGGGCAAAGGTCTTTCCATTCAAATGTCTGTTAAGCAAGGTCCGGTAACGCTTCTTTCAGTTTGTGAAAGTCGTGAGGGCATTTTTCTGTTGGTTGCCGAAGGTGAATCGGTGAAAGGACCGACCTTGCAAATCGGAAACACGAACAGCCGCTACCGGTTCCCTGTTTCTGCCAGACAGTTTATAGATAAATGGAGTAAAGCCGGTCCATCACACCACTGTGCTATCGGTATCGGCCATGTGGCGGGAAAGCTGGAAAAACTGGCTTCGCTTATAAATATTCCAATTATAAAGATATGCTAATGATAAGTTCTCCTATCGAAAAATGAATTGAGATTTTAATCCTATCGAATTCTAATGCCTTTAATTAAGATTTTATGAAATTTGAGAGAATTTTTATTTCAATGATTTTACTTTGGGTGAATCTGTCCATGCAAAGTCAGGAGTCTAAGATATATGACTTCTCCCCTTTGCATCAACTTATTTGAAGCTGGATGCAGAAAAATTATTATCCAGGTGCATCAATCATTATTGCCAAAAATGATTCAGTCATTTTTGAAGAGTATTACGGCAATTATACACCCGAAACGGAAGTCTATATCGCTTCGGCCGGTAAATGGGTGGCAGCAGCAACTATTGCTGCGGTAGTTGATCAAACCGCACTTAGGTGGAATGATCCGGTTGAAAAATGGATTCCTGAATTTAAGACTTCCTGACCTCTCGCAGATTAGTTTGTCGCTAATTTATAAATGAGAAATAAAGTAAGAGAAAGGAGAAAGGAGTAAGGTGTAAGGAATTAATCGGTAGTTGGTAGTCGGTAGTAAGTAGTCGGTAGAAAAAAAAGTAGGTGAGTAGGTAATAAATTTAGTAGGTAAGCAAGCAGTAAAAATGTAAATAAATTTCAGGATAATAAGAAAAAGTAAAAGGTTATAAACAAGTTAACCCTTTACTTTCTTTTTATTTGATAAAATGTTGTGTCTTTTATTCTTATTATCTGAATTTATTAATATTACCTATTCAACTCAATCAACATAATTAACTTACTCAACATAATTAACTCAATCAACTCAATCACCCAATCCCTTACTCCTTATAATAATACAACCCTTTTGTTAACTATATGACCCTCATTCTGAACTGAAACAATATATATACCTGAAGAAACTCCATTTAAATCAACAACTCCGGTATTGCCTACCTTTGTTTGTAATATAGTTTTTCCAACCAGATCAAATAAGACTAGTGATGCGTTTTCATTATTATCGAATCCCGATAACTGAATATGCATTGTTTTATTAGTTATTGGCATTGGATAAATATTAATTCCGGCACCATCGGACTTTACATCATTCAGGGCACTTATTACGGGATAGAATTGACTTTTAGGTACAAATTCCCTTGGCTGGACAGGACTCATCCATTCCAGTGTGCAACCGGCGCCTCCATTATCCTGAAAATATTCAAGTTTGAAAGTATACTTTTGGTTCGCGTTTAAATTAATACTCCCCGAATACTCTATTCCGTAATCATCTATCCACTGATCTATGACCAGCTGGTCATTAATCCAAAGGCGTCTGCCATTATCACTATTTATATAAAAAGTATAAGCTCCGGTTGTGCGGGGTTGTATCAGACCTGACCATCTGACTGAATAGCTGTTTGGACCTACATATCCATTTGGTGCATTTGTTCCCCAATTGAAATTAATAGTTGTATCAATTTCGCTGTGTCTTAATGTCTCGAAGTTCATGCCATTGTAGTATTCTGCATTTAGACCGGTACCGGTACCATTAGGTAAAGCGGGTACCGGGACTAGTTTCCATTGTCCCCTTGTTTGGTTTGTATTTGCCATCTGACGTACGTTTGCCTGTAATGCCGAGTTTGCTGTCTCAACGACTTTGCCACTATGCTTTGCTATCAGATTATAATATCCTGCAGTTGCCGCAGGCACAAGGATAAATTGCTGACTTTGTAAACCATAATAAGTCCATTGCTGAACATTTGCGCCATCGGCCTGACTGCCATTGAGCACATCAATCGACTTATTGCTGTGGACAGCCAATGCTTTATAGGTGCCATCTCCCAAATGTGTGAATTTAAACTGTTGGCTGATATTGGGAGTTACGGTCGATTGTTGTATGTTAACGCCATCTCCAACAGCACTAACTCCACCTGTTACATCCATATTATATTGACTGTCAAGATTTTGAAGGAAATAGGTTCCTTCCAGATCAGTTTCTCCTGTTGTTATAATTTTTAATGAAGACGTTCGATTGCTCCAATCTCCCAGACAGGTACTGTCGGCAGTAACTTCCAATGATGCCCCGCTAAAATTATCATTTTCGTAAAGTATAGCTTTGAACCCTTTGGTTATTTTTAAAGATTCAATATCTTTATCCGATATCCCAATTGCATTCAAGTCTGAGAGCAGGTAATTCCCGGCCTTCAAACCACCTGAGTAACCTGCAAAATTACAATCGGCATATGCTGTTACTATACCTGTTGTTGCAGCAGGTCTGGTTACATCACTATATAATTGCAATTTCGGAACGGTTTGTCGCATTTGAGAGGTGCTTTGCCATTCCATTTTGCAGGATTCATCTCCACTACCTTCCCTGTATTCTAATTTGATGTCATATTTTTGACCTGATGTAAGAGTGATGGTATCACTTTGGGCAGTTGCCCCAATTGAAGCTAAATTATCAAACAAAACATTTCCGTTAACGGTAAGCCTTACTCCATCATTGGCTGTAACAAAAAAAGTATATTTTTCAGAGTAAACAGGTTGAATTTGTCCTGACCAACGAACAGAGAAACTATCAGTCCCTAAAACTGATGGATTAGGTGAACTTGTTCCCCAGTCAAAGTCAACAGTCCGATCGGTTTGTGTATACTTAAGCAAACCGAAATTACTTCCTGTGAAATATTCGCCTTTTAACCCATTTCCTGTACCAAGAGCTATGCCCTTGAGATTTTTACGAATGAGCCATACAAATTCATCCGGAGACACTACACGTACATTTGGACCAAGATTGCCGATACAGGTCAAAACATCGTTCACATTTCTGGACCATACTATTACGGGAATAAGGCTATAACCGGCTGGTGAATTGATATTCGTAGTTGAAGTATTTAATTTTGCAGCCAGCGTTGTAGGGGTCATGTCATTGTATTGCCCTGTAGTTCCGGACCATAAATTATATCTCCCGCCAATGCAGGGTTTATCTTTATACCAGGTAATCTGTCCGTTTAATAAGGAATAATTCGAATAGTCGTAATAAAATAATGCATCGATATTATCCTGACTTAGATAGGGTGCTAAAGTTGATCCGGAATAGCTGGCATCAATGATATTCGCTATATGTAAATCGCCTTTTTTCATATATTGGTTTAATATAGCGCATTCTGCAGTGAGATTAGGGAAAATACTCGGGTTGTAATAGCCTCTTCCCGAAGGTGCTGCAATCAGATAGTTTCTTCCATCGACCGGTGATGGAGAATTCGTTACGTATTTTTGGTACGTTGATGGGGAAAGTTCAGCCAAAGCAGGAGAAATAGTCCAGCCTAAATTGAGTTTAGACCGGTTGGGACTGGCCCACGTATTAATATCGTCGGATGCCCCCAATAGCCATTGAATATTATCACCATCAGACATTACAAAACAAACCGTATGCACATTGGGTACCACTTTGTAGGGTGTGGCCGGTTCTTTTTGTTGAATATTATCAACCGGAATATTTGTTAAAGTTGAAAGATTAGGCGCAAAATCAGATGCATGTATCATCAGAGATTTCTTTGACAATTGGGACACCGTAACATCTTCACTTGGTCCCCAGCCCATAACAGCTCCATTTGGTCCTAAATGATTAAATACATTGGTAGCTAAAGCACTTGTCGGGTCATCGCTCCAAAACTGCATTGCTCCTGCAAAGGCACTATAATCTCCCAAATACAGACCCCGGTTGTCTGATACATTTTGATATGAGGCAATTTGTTTGCTAAATTGGCTGCCATAGTTGGCGAATAACCAGGTCTCATCTTTACCCCTTACATCAAGAAGTTTTGTTAACCCCGCATTAATAGCCGTTTGTTCAATATCGGAAGGAATAGCTACTCCATTCAGGATGCCAGCTAACGACATTGCCACATTTGTTGAATTCTGTTCGGAGTCGCATAGGATATAACCCGTTAATCTGTTGGCAAAATGAGTAAGAAGTCCCGGAAAATTGGTATAATAAGTCCTGTCAATTGGAATTCCACGTTGAACCACCAAAGCCATGTTGTTATTTATATCCCTGAGAATTTCTGGTTTAGTCTTTGCGATTACCCCTTGAAGCGACTGCAAAGCAATTACCTGAGAATATGAATATGTTTCTGAGGTTACATAGAGAAGAGTAGGTGGAACTGAATAGGGATAGGGACTCCCGGCAATTCTTTTAATAGTTGTTTGAGCGGTTATGCCTGAAAAAAAACAACAGAACAAAACACTGAATAAAGATAAGACTCTCATTGAATTTCGATTTATTTGAGTTATTTAAAACGTAGTAGTTTTTATAATTGATTGATTTAATTTGTTTTGTTAAAATGTATTTCTTATTATTGATTAGAAACTATGTATTTCCGGGGAAGCATCCGTCTCCATAATTCAAAACCGATTATAAGATATCCAGGTTTTGTTTATAACAATTTTCAAGTCATGAGTTATTTACTATAAATAATTTATATCCGGACCGGGTAAAATAAGTATTCAAAAACAATAGAATATACTAATATGGATTGCAATAAAGAAATGCTGTTAACCATAAATTATTTTCCGGGGAGCAAAGGACCCGCCATTTCGTTCAGCTCTGATAAAATAAATTCCTGCTGGTAAATTATGGGCCTGAAAGTTTATGGTTACTTTCTTCATATCATTAACAGGTTGGTTAAAAAGCAGGGTTCCATTGTTTGACCAAACTCCGATATTCTCTATTTTTTCGACCGTTGAATTTAAATCTAAAATAAGGAGCTCTCCCTTTTTGAGCGGATTCGGGTAAACTATAAATGAACTAATTTCAGGATCATTGATCCCAGTGCTTGTTTTTGTAGTAAAATTCCATAAATAGCCGGTTTTAACTACCGTATTACAAACTTCATCAACTCTCCAATAATAAGTAACCCCCGGTTTAAGGTTCGTTACATTGATTGTAGTATCGGTCTGAGAACATAATAAATCCGTATCCGACAAAATAGCACTTGTTCCAAGATAAACTTTATGAGTACTTGCTATATTACCCGGACTCCAGGATAAAGTTAAGTCAGGACTTATGTTGGTTGATCCGGAAGCAGGAGTTGGTCCGTAAGCATATGTGGTATCTCCTGAAAGAATGATTTTTGTAATCCCAACATCAATATACTGGCCTCCGTTTATTTGATTACAGTGAACAGCTATTGTGTTAATACCATTCAATATAATCGCATTTTTGCCTTTATCATTGATTAACGCAAGGCTGTAATTCGCTAAGTAGCCACTTATAGAAGCAGATAATACGCCATTAATATAAATTTCACAACCATCATCATGATGAAGGTTAAAATCAATTTTTGAAAACTCATCTTTGTTTAGATCAGTAATCGTGAATTGTCGACGCATCCATATATCAGTAGTATTCCATACAGTCCTGACTATTGCGCCGGGTGTACCAACAGTGCCAAAACCACCCGGGCCGGTATTCCAGCCTGCATCGGAAAAATTGGATTGTACCCATGAAGTAGCGGGTTGTGTAGTTGTATATTTCCAACTTTGAGCAGTCTTCTGTGATGTAGGCAGAATATCGATGGATGCTACCACATTCTGGTTTATGATTCTTTCGTTAATAGCTTTAAATAAATTTACATCAGTTTTAGGTATCCTGTCATAAGTAAGCAATCCATTGATCTCAGTCTCAACATCCGTGAGTTGCGTGTATACTGCTGCGTTTAAGTTATTATTGGTTTTAAAATTGATTACCTGATCGGCCAAATCTGAATAAGTTGACACTAATTCGCTTGTAGTTTGCGCATAGTTTGAATTATTGGTAGTTGATGAGCTCCATTGATGATTTGGTGTTAAATAAGCAATCCCTCCATATTCACCACAAACCGGGGCCTGAGTTGTTGTAACCAGACACGATGGATATGGATAGTTATGTACATCGAGTACATCCCCTGAACTGGGATTCGAAATCTGACCACCACTTCCCTGGTCAGCCAGCCGTGAAGGATCCAGAGATTTAGTCAGACTAACCTGACCGGCAATATCATATTGTCCACAAGCTTCATTAAACAATACCCACATAATAATCGAAGGACTATTGATGTGATTATTAATCATACGTGTCATTTCTAAAGTATGTGCAGCCTGATCGGTAGTCACCCCTGCAGGTGTATCATACGAGTTTGCTGAAGGCATATCCTGCCAGACCAGAATTCCCAATTTATCCGCCCAATAGTACCATCGGTCAGGTTCAACCTTAATATGCTTGCGAACCATATTAAATCCCATTGCTTTTTCTTGCTCAATATCCGATTTTAATGCATTATCTGTTGGAGCTGTATAAATTCCTTCAGGCCAGAATCCCTGATCTAATGGACCAATTTGAAATACAGGCTTATTATTAAGAAGTATTTTTTTTACTTTTCCTACAGTGTTAAGTGAGATTTTTCGCATGCCAAAATAACTTGAAACAGAATCGACGATTTCGTCTCCTCTCTTTACACTAATTGAAAGATCATAAAGAAAAGGACTATCAGGCGACCATAGTTTTGCATTTGGTACCGGAATTGTGAATACTTTATTCAATTTCGCATTTGTAATCCCAATAATTGAATCGCCATCTTTGGCAGTAGCAGTTAATGTTAGTCCTGTAGAGTCGGTTGTATTGACAGTTACAGAAAGTAAACCTTTATCAATGTCGGGTATTAATTTTAAACTACTTATGCTATTATCCGGTACCGGTTCCATCCATACAGTCTGCCAGATACCTGTAACACAGGTATACATTGTTCCACTCGGAGCAGTTGTTTGTTTTCCTCTTGGTTGTCCGTAATCTCTGGTCGGGTCATATACCCTGACAATTACTTCCTGAGGTCCCGATCCAATAATTTGATTGGTAATGTCATAACTGAATGCATCATATCCACCTTTGTGAATCCCCATGCTAATACCATTTATAAAAACTTCCGATTCCCAGTCAATTGCATCAAAATGAAGAAGTATACGCTTACCTGTCCAATTTGCCGGAACTGTAATCATCCTGCGATACCAAAGCCTGTCGTAATGCCTTACAACACCCGAAAGGGTGGATTCAATAGGAAAAGGAACAACAATTTTCCCTGAAAGTGTTTGATTGTGAGGTACAGTGTCTGTAACTAACCCGCTTTTAAATTCCCAATATCCATTTAAACTTACCCAGTCGGCACGAACCATTTGTGGCCTGGGATATTCGGGTAATGGATTATTCGGATCTACATCTTTAGCCCATTGTGTTTTGATTGGAGTTTGCTTTGGTGTCCACTGCGCAGCTAATGAAATTGGGATTAGTAAAAGAACAGCAATTCTAAGAATGGTATTTTGTAGTTTCATTTTGTAATTTTAAAGTTCAATCTGATATAAAATGAGCGAATAATAAGTATTAATGAATAGAAAATAAATAATGTGCTTCTTTTGTTTAATATAAATCTTCTTCAACCTTCAACCTTCAGCTCTATCGTCCCTCTTACTCCCTCTGTACTTGGAGGCTGTGTAAAAACTATAATTGAAATAATAAAACTATTAAATTTAAGCATGTAGTTGAAATAAGGTAATAAGGTTAAGATATTTATGTTAACATTTCTATTAAGGTTGAAAAACAATAATAAGGTTGATTTCTTAAAAACCTTATTTTCAGGTATTAAACCTTAATAGAAAACCAATGAGTACTAACCCCAACCTTATTAAAAAAAACATCAACTATCAATTTGTAAGAACCAAATTCTACTGGTTTCATTTTTACACAGCCCCCTTGGAGAGGAGGGTCGGGGGAAAGGTCATATAATATGAAACAAAAGAACAAGATATTCTTTTGTTCCTACTCTTAAATCCTGCCTGTACAAATACAAGTAATCAAAGTGATTTAATGATCTATTTGTTAATCCGCAAAACTTAAATCTCAGAACCCTGGCAATTAATTATTAATTACATAATTCATTATCAGTATGATAGTCTTGTAAATTGTCGGATCAATTATTGGTATACTTTACGTTTATTGAAATAGTTATTTTTCAGTTTCAATGGAAACAATCTAAATTATAATTCCCTATTCTTCCGGATTCTCTGTTTTTGAAATTTTCACTCCAAAGTCCCTTGGTAATATCCCGAATTGTTCTTTAAAGCATTTTGCAAAATAAGATGATGAACTGAATCCGACCTTTTCATATACTTCGTTTATACGGTAATCCTTACTTAAGAGCAGTTCGGCAGCTTTCTTTAATCGTATCATTTTCAAATAATCATTGGGAGACATGCCCGAAATACTTTTTAATTTCCGATAAAAATTAGAACGGCTCATATTCATAAACTCCGATAGTGTATCTATTGAGAAATTCACATCAAGCAAATGTTTCTCAATCTCACCATTTAAGCGTTCTACATATTCTATATCTTTTTTTGAAATGACAATTTCCACTGAAGATAACAGTGGCGATGATGCAAATAGCTCCTTTAACTGTTGACGGCTGTTGAGCAGGTTATTTATTTGTGTCCGAAGGTGCTCAAGCGAAAATGGTTTTTCCAGATAGGCATCCGATCCATACTCCAGCCCCATAATTTTAGATTCAACATTTGTTTTGGCAGTAAGCAAAATAACAGGAATATGACAAAACTGGGTATTTGATTTTATAGATTCGCATAATTGATAACCATCCATCAAAGGCATCATTATGTCGCTTACCACAACGTCAATATTCTGTTCGTTCAACACATTCAGTGCTTCCTGACCATTTGTTGCTCTAAAAACCACATAATAATCCTGCAAATAGTCGACAGTCAAATTAAGCAATTCAATATTATCCTCTACCAACAACAATTTCATTCCGGTATCATACTTTATGTTGTTAGTGTCGGATTCGGGTGTGTTTTTGTTATAATCAGAATCTACGAATACTACATCTTTATTTTGAACTGAAGTTTCCTGTAATTTTGTAATCATCCGAGGGATTAAGATGGTAAATATAGATCCGCCTGTTTGTACTTTCTCAAACTTTAACGTCCCGTTATGCTTTTCTGCCAATGCCCTGGTTAGAGCCAGTCCAATACCGGTACCTGCTTTACTGTTGTCTGATTGATAAAATGGTTCAAAAATTTTCTTTTCCTCAGAATCGGTAATCCCTTTTCCATCATCTGAAATTCGTACTTCAAAATTCTGTTCATTTAATTTTAATTCCATTTCAATTTTCGAAGTAGAATACTTTAATGCATTGCTCATCAAATTACTAACCATTTTGTTAAATGCTTCGCGATCGACTCCTAACATGACATCCTGTTCAGGGATTTTAATTTTCAACTCTATATTTTTTAATTCTGCAGATTGTTTAAAACGGTCAAATAAATTCCGCATCAGTTCGCTTATATTGCAAATGCTTATATGAAGTTGAAATTCGACTTCTTCAGTTTTTCTGAAATCTAACAATTGATTAATTAGATTGAGAAGATATTCCGTGTTCTTATCCATCGTATGGAGAAAACTTTTTGTTTTGTCATTCCCATCCCCCGAATTAATAATTCGTTCTAACGGAAGTTTGATCAAAGATAAAGGAGTGCGTATCTCGTGTGACAGATTTGTGAAGAAATTAATTTTGGATAAATAACTTTCTTTTTCCTGTTTTTCTTTAAACTCTTTTATGTGTTCATCACGCAACCTGTCCTGGCGAATAATCCAGTTTTTATACAGCCAAAAAAGAGCTGATATAAAAATAATCAGATAGATAAAATCTGCTATACCTGATTTCCAAAATGGAGGCAATATACGGATTGTGATGACCGTTGCATGCTGATTCCATAATCCATCATTATTTGAACCTTTTACCCTGAAAGTGTATTCGCCTGGAGGTAAATTTGTATAGTAGGCTGTATTGTTGTTTTTTTCAGCAATATTCCAGTTTTTATCAACACCTTCCATCATATAGGTATACTGGTTTTTATCGGGTGCCTGATAACTTAAGGCTATAAACGATAAACTGAATGTGTTTTGATTGTATTTTAATGTAATGTCATGTGTTTCATAAATTGGGGCGGATAAGGGTGAGTCGTCATCCGTAACGTTTACTTGTTTGTTAAACAACCTGAAATCAATAATTCTAACTTTTGGAATAAACTTATTTTGCGTAAAATATTTGGGGTAAAAAGCATTGATTCCGTTAATACCACCAAAGTACATTTTACCATTCCTGGCGTGAAGGGACGACCGGAAGTTAAACTGATTACTTTGTAAACCATCAGCTTTTGTGAAAACCATCCTGTTCTTTTTAGTATAAGGGTTGATACGTATTAATCCTGCATTCGTAGAAATCCAGAAATTATCAAATTCGTCCTGCTCAATGGCGTAAATTACCGTGTTAGGGAGTAAAGTATTGTCAGGGTCAAAAGCTGTGAAATTCCCGGTTTTATAATCGAATGAACACAAACCACCACCTTCTGTTCCAAGCCATACAATATGCCTGACGTCCTCAAATAACTCTATGACGCTGTTCCCCGAAACAGTTCGTGAATCTGCCTGATTATGAATGTAATGATTCCACTTTTTCGTGCGATAATCCAGGCGGAAAACGCCACTGTTGTATGTCGCAACCCACAGAAAGCCCCTACTGTCTTCCAAAAAATTGAATATATGAGCCATCGGTCCAATCTCATTGACTATTGAGAAGGAATTCGTTGTCCGGTTGTATTTACACAGACCCCATGCTGTACCAACAAAAATGGTTCCGTGGCTGTCTCTGAATAATGCATAAATCGCATTATCACAAACACTTTTAGAATCGTCGCGCTGATGTTGATAATTTTGAAATGTTTTACTCTTTAAATCAAGGATGTCTATTCCACGGGAGAAAGTGCCTATCCAAAGTTTATTATTGTCGATCAGTAAGGAATGGATATTGTGGTAGCTGATACTGTTTTTTGTATGTAAAGGCTTATAAATTTGGGCTTTTTGTGTTTTTGTGTTGAGATAATTTAATCCTCCATCTTCAGTTGCAATCCATATATTCCCGATTTTATCCTCACACATTTCACTGATTGCTTTCCCTGATATTGATCCCGGCAGATAGGATGGAAAGTATTGTTCAAACGGTTTAAGGTTTTTAGGTAAATAGTTAACGCCGCCAAAATAGGTAGAAACCCACATCCCACCTTCCCTGTCACGGGTAATGTCATAAACGGATTGATCGCTTAAACTTTTTGGATTCGAAGGATCGTCTAACCTGCTGAATTTATCTTTGACCAGATCAAAAAGATATAATCCGTTGTCGCCACCTACCCAAAGTTGATTTTTGGAGTAAACAAAAATGCTGCGGATATTAGAAACGCCGGAAGAAATGTTCTCATCGGCATACGATTTCATTTGTCCGTTTTTCAGATTCAACATGTAAAAGCCATATGTCCCGACATTGAACCATAGGTTGTTGTTTAAATAGCAAAGCGCACTGATTTCAATATTCCCTGAACCGTCTTTGCTATTGACAGGAGGTATATAGGAACGCAGATATTTGCCATTATGGTTAAAACATATTAATCCGTTTTCCCTTGAAGTTGCAAATATATTGCCGTTTGGAATATTAATCAGATTCCAGACAAATGAACTGTACAGAGTGTTTTGAACCAGCTCCTTAGTTTTTAGGTTGTAGATGAAAATTCCTTGTCCAAGGGTTGCAATCCATATTGTTCCGGAATTGCTTTTAATAATTTTATTGACATTGCTGCTGATGAGAACTCCATCTTCGGTTTTTTCATTGAAACGCGTGAAACTTTCAGTTTTCCTGTCAAATATATACATTCCTTTGTTAGTTCCTACCCAAATGTTTCTTTGTTCGTCTTCGAACAACGATTGAACATAATTATTCCCGATTGAATATTTATTTTTCGGATTGGCTCGAAAGATTCTGAAATTTTTACCATCAAAACAGTTTAATCCATCACTGGTGCCAAACCACATAAAGCCATAGCTATCCTGTAATACACACCAGACTGTGTTATGCGACAAACCATTCTCTACCTGATATTTTACAAATGGCAGTGAATTTGATGCTTTCGTATTCAAAACACAGACTAAGATTAAGATTAAAATTGCCACTAAAGACTTTTTCATCTGATGCTTATAATTTGTTCAACGGGTTTTTTACCCTGAGTGGATTAAGGTTTAAATTTAATGACTTTGGATTTAACGGGAATTGATAATTCCAAAGTCTGTTATCTCATTTTTAAATAATATAGTCGTTTTTACAGATTGCAATAAATTAATAATTCGACATTTATGCTAACTATATTCACAGTTTATATTACAATAAAATATTCGTTTCTTTATTAAAAACTGAAAGCCTATTCAGTGAATATCAAAGATATTGTAAATTTATTGATTTGTAGGGTTCTGTTAAGCCAAATTCCGGTCATAAAATACTATTTATAGCTCAAAATTTGTAGAATAACAAATTTTAATTTTTTTAATGTAATGCATATCAATTAATTAGTAGTTAACGTTAATTGGTAGGTTGATTTTGTAAACAGAAAAAAAATATGTAAATCATGCAGTTCGGCTTTGTAAACTTATGTTTTTTTGTAGAAAATAATGAAAAACTGACTGCTTTTTTATTGAAAAATAATATTTAATAAAATGCAAAATATATGAAGAAAAAGATAGCCATTTTCAAATAAATAACTCATCAGAGATAAAAAATAATATCAATCCGATTTGGTGTCAGACTTTATCAGACTTTACCCGGCTAATAATGCTAATTTAATGATTGCTTTTAATGTTTTTTTTTGCAGTATATTTAATTTTTCACTTGATAAAAGTAAGGTATAAACTTGCGATCAACGCTTTTAAATAGATTTCACATCCAGTGCTTTTTCAGATTGAGTAGTTTCCATAACGGGATACTGTTAAATTATAATTTGCTTTGGTGCAATTGAAATTTATAATGCCGCAGTTTTTACTTTTCTGTCAGCAGATACTTTCACCTCCAGCATTTTCATGAAATAGCCGGCGATAACAGAACGGGCTTTAAAACCTACAGCTGTTCCATCGGTTGTTTCGTGCCAGTCACATAATGGAACCCGTGATGGAGTTTCATTTACATATTTATAAACCGGTGCAACTATTTTCCTGAAATCTTCAGGCGAATCGGCCAGACATGCAGTCCACATGATCCAGTCGGATTTGGTGTAAGTTTTACGGCTATCGAGTGGTAACCCATATTTGTTTTGTTTGGTAAGGTAAAATGCAATTTCTTTTTGTCCTACTTCTTTTGGGAATATTCCCATATCCAGTACTTTATCCCATATCAGATTGTATTTTTGGCTCCAGGTTCCCGGTTTATCAAAATTCAACCTGTAATGGTCGCCATCATTAGCCATAGCTACCCATTTTGTTGCCATTTCACGTGCTGCATTAAGATATTTTTCCGATACATCTTCTTTTCCCAACATAGCTGCCATTTTACCATATCCGGCTATTCCTAAAATTGCTTTAATCGATAAGTTCGTATTGTGAGCAGAATGACCTGCAAAATCATCAGTACAAAGTTGATTATCAGGATTAAGTCCTTCTGCCATCAAATAATCCACCCAAATTGTAAGTACATCCCAATGTAACCGTGCATATTCGGCATTTCCTTCCCTATAAGCGACGGCTGTTGTGACCAGTAACATATTCCCGGCTTCTTCAACCGGCATATCACCTCCGTAAACCTGTCCGTTCGCAATCGGGTATTGTCCCATATCGTGGGCAGGGAAAGGTTTTGTCCATCGTCCGCTTTCACTGTAATTAAATATAGGATTCATCATTCCTTTCATTAAATCAGGATTATACAGTAAAAACAGGGGTGATGATGGATATGTTAAATCTACAGTATTAATACATCCGTTGCTGTTGTTTTCTTTCGAAAGGAACAGAAGATTCCCTGCACCATCTTTTACCAGTTTATGAGCTGCAATTGCCTGACGATATGCCAATGCACAAAGTTGGGCATATTCCTTTCCACCTGCATTTTCTGCATCTTTCATCATCGTATGGTCAAACGCATTACACCGGGCAATAATCGAAGGATATGATTTTTCTGCTTTTTCAAATGCCTGGTAGATATCTACTTTCCCATCATGTTTCCAATATGGCAACAAATCGTGGTACAGATACTGAATTGAACAGATATCATCATATCCAATCAGAATATGGCCTTTAACTGTTTCACCGGTTACTGTTCCTATATTATTTGAATATGCCAGCACCGTCATTTTATCTTTCATGTCGGTTGGCAAAGTCTTTGAGTCACCATCAGCAGGTAATATCCCTTTTAAAATAAAGCTTTTCTTTACATCCGAATAATCACCTAATACAAGTGACTGTTGTTTTGTGAGTTGAGCTCCAAGGTATAAATATCCCCAGTCAATCCGCATATCATCACCCGATTGACCGAGTATCGGTTGATTGATAGTTCCTGTTTTAAGATAGGTAATATTGTTCTTTATGATTTTCACAGATGTAATTGGTTGGGTTTCATTATTTACAGCCAGTTGAGGTGTAGTTTCAAAATAAATCTGGACATCATGACTTTTTTTAGTCAATGAACGTACCTCATAGCTGATATAATTTATCGGTGTACTAATCAGGTCTAAATCATCCAACAGCAAAGGAGCGGTGAATGTAGCCTTTAGCTCCACTGCTCCGCATTCAAATATATAGACCGATTGAGTTGGTAATACAGTCACTGATTTTTGAATCGCTTTGTCTGAAAAATTCATTTCACTTTTGTTTTTTCTAAACATCCCAAAGTCTACGTATCCACCACCTACACGGTTTTTGCAATGAAGAGCAATTACATTTTTACCGGGTTTAAGCATTTTCTTTACCTTGGCATCCAGTTCTAACATTACTTTCATGTGGCAGGCATTCCCGGTCTGAATTACTCTTATTCCATTAATAAATAAATCAAGATCATCATCATGCGAATACTCCAGATAAACAGGTAGTGCACTCAGGTCTGCTGTTAAAATAAATGTCCGGCGTACCCAAATGTCCTCACTATTCCACAAAGTACCATATTTAGCTCTCTCACTTGTACTGAAATCTCCTTTCCCTTTTTTCCAGTCTTTGTCGTTAAAATTTACTGACTCCCAGCCGGCAACCGGCTGTTTTTCTGTATAAGTTGCATCCCAATTTTTAGTCTCTCCGGTGGTTAGTATGGTAGAATATGATGATTCTTCCAGACCCATGAACCGGTATGATATTCCATCCACACGTAATGCACCAATTAAAGGTTGAGTTTTCCCAGTCCAGTGACTGGTATTACTCTCATTTAGCTTATCTGAAGCCGACCAAATACTGAAATATGGATCTGAAGTAATTAATGGTACAGAGGGTGCCCGTAATTTGCTTTCTTTACTTTGAACTTGCGGTTTTTTTGCTGCATTTGCCGGAAGAATTAGTGATAACATTAACAACAGGAAAAAATTTCTCATTTAATTTATATTTAACGATTTAACATATGCGGTTTTGGACAAAAGTTATCTGAATTATAGCTTCTAGTGCTATAATTCAGTTGTTTAATTCAATTTGAATTAATAAAATTGAACTGTTTAAGTGTAAAAGTTGATCAGATGTTTGTTTTATTTTGTACCTGATGGTTTGGACAAAATTACAGATTCGGATACCGGTTCTCCAAAAATTGGAGATCCGTCTTTATTCCATTGTATTTTTTGCAAACGGGGAGAACGGGAGTCCAATGCTCCGGGGGGTTCATTTTCAATTCTTCGTGCATGATACAGCAGAAAATACTCTTTACCATCCGGTGATGGCAAAAAACAAAAATTACCGGGTGCAAATATATTATTACCGGGTGATTGTTTAAAAATTGGCCGTTGAGATTTTTTCCAGGATGCTGGATTTAGTAAGTCGCTATTCGCATCGGCTGTAAGTTGACCTTCACAATAAAATGGAGTCCAGTTTCCGCTAGCAGAATAAAATATATATATTTTATCCTTCGTTCTACTCTGGAAAAATTGCGGTGCTTCATTCACATAAATGGTGTGTGAAGTTTTACTTCCATCCGGATTAATCCATTGTCGCTCCCATTCAAGTTCAGGTTTAGAAAGTAGAACCCTTTTTGAAGCCAAAGTCCAGGGGTTTTTCATTTTTGCAATATAAATGCATTGATGTTCAACACTTACACGGCGTGATTGCCAACCTGACCAGGTCATGAATAAACTGCCTTTGAATATAAATAAGTCCGGATGTATTGCCCAGTTGTTTTCTTTATCCGTACTCACACGACCTTTTAATATAAATTTTCCTTGAAATGGATCTTTTGAAGGATTCTCGAGTACATAAATCTGGTGGTTGTCCATATTGCCATCGTCGGCAGCGTAATATACATACCATTTCCCGTTTATGAAATGAATTTCAGGACCCCACAAATTATGTGAATTTTTTGGGTCGTTCGGTAGCCATATGACTTTTTTTGGTGCATGACGCAAATCAGTTATATCGGCAGTTTTCCATAATACCAATTTATCGACCATGCCTTGCATATAATAGTAAAATCCATTATGAAAAATAGCCCATGGTTCGGCACCAACCGGCAGTATGGGATTCGTAAATGTTTTTTCCTGACTGGTCACATATGTTTTAGATTTTTGATTTGTTTTTTGACATGCGCAAAAAATCAAAATCAAAAATATATATATACAAGTCCGGTTTTTCAATACTGTATTCATTTTCGTTTTTAGATTACTATTTAATGTCTCAACGGGTTTTATTATTTCAAATTTAAACAACTATGTATTCCCAATGCAAAGAAACCTATTATTTCATTACTACAAGAAAAAAAACTATCCAAATTATACTAAAATTTGACCACAACGACCGGCAAAACAATAAAATCCTCCTAAATGAAATGATTTTCTACCTTCTTGCAGAATAGGACAAAAATAATCAGATAATTTAAATTACCAACATTATTTGACTTTTTGTAAACAATGTCATTAAAAAAATAACATTTTTTTAATGACATTGTTTACGGTTGTTACTTATAAAAGCAATTGGATATAGAAAGGGCATTTTTACATACAGGAAAATTCAGCTATGAAAGGTTCAAACGACCTGTCTTGTAAACTTTCATGAAACAAATTAACCCACACACAATAGAAAAATTTAAATTTTTAATATTCAGAAATTTATACCTTAATTGTTTCTTATCGTTTTTGGTTCCGCGGGCGGAATAAGAAGCTCTCATGAAGAAATTTGCAAAGCCCTAAAGCGGATGTGGATTACTACCGACTCTAAAACAACCTTTTCCAAGATGCTTAAAAACTTTCAAATACAACTCTTTACATCCCCTTTAAGGGCTTGGGGCGATATATAATCAACCAATTAACCAATCAACCAATTTGTTCCCATTTATTTTATAAATGAAATCAGATTAAAATAAAAAAAATTATACCTATCTATTGTCTTTCCTGATCAGGATTTTTTGCAGTAAATCATTTTTATTTTTAGTAGTTCAGTTTAATTGAAATTGTTTTCCGATAGTATTACTAATTTCGGTTCTTTAAATCCGATTATGGTTAAACTATAAAAAACAGGTGCAGATAATCAGCCGGATACATTTTAAATGCATCCTCTTTTATTTTTTCTATTTGTTCTAAATTAATTTATTGTGTTGTTTTTTTGGTCAAAATGTTTCCTTTTTTGATTAAAATGTGTTAGCCTCTTCAATTTAAAACACGGTATCTTTGCCTTATTCAAATGAATGATTCTTTTTATAATATTAAAATTTGAATGAAAGGTATAATTCATTCAAACAGAATATATTGATTTTTAAGTTTTTTTGATTATAACATAGAAGTAATAGAAAAAGCAATTTATTTAAATCGTAGGATTCTGATTAAATACAAATCATTCAACAGTAAAATGAATACGAATTTCCAGAAATTTAGGATTTATACTTTCAATTAGTTTTATTAAAATCAACATACTTTTATTATTTACTTTAATTTATTATTTTATGAAAAAGACTTACTTATTTTTATGCCTGTCGTTTGTTTTTGGCATAAGTTCTTTAACTTCAGCACAGACCGCACCTGATCCATCCACTCTGATGCATCAATGGACATTTGACGATGGCACAGCAAATGATATTGTTGTACCGAATGTAACTCCGGTGAATGGAACTTTAATGGATGGTGCAACCATTACAAACAATGCATTGAATACTACGAAAGGTGGTTGGGTTGATTTAAGTGGACCTGATTTGGCAATAAACATGTATTCATCAATTACTACTGAAGTCTGGTTTACTGCAGCAGGTGGTAACGGTGATTATACCATGCTTACTGTTTATGGTAATACCGGCACCGGAGGCGGTGGTGAGAATTATTTATGTACAAATCCGACTCATGGAAGTCAGGGAAGCCGTACTGCCATTACTACTGACAATCCTGATAATTGGTCGGGTGATGAAAGCGGTGCAAATGGACCAAAATGTGATGATGGAGTATTACACCATTTAGTATCTGTAGTTGATGGAGTTAATATGACTATTTCTTTATATATTGATGGTGTTCTTCAGCAAACAAATCCACTGTTGTTCAATAATATGATTGGATTATTGGGAACGGATCATTTTTATTTTGCAAAAAGCGATTGGGCCGCTGACCCAACCTGGAAAGGCCTTATGCAAAAGGTAAGTATTTACAATGCAGCCCTGACACCCGATCAGGTGTTGTATTTATATAATCATGGTGCTGAAGATAAAGAAGTAATTACAACCGGAAATGCTACAATGGTATTTGATTCTAATTATCCTGCTGCAACGACGACTATAACAGGAGAAAATCTTTCATTCCCGATTACGATTACAAACCCTGCAGGTGTCACAGCACAAATACAAGGTGTAAATGTAACATCAGTTCCTGCAAATTCATTAAATACGAATGTGACATTTGTTTATGATGGCGTTACACCTGTTGATGGTGTAATAACATTAACAAGCGGATCATCAACCAATACCATTCAGGTAAAAGGTGTATCGGATGCAGCTTGTTTTGTTCCACTTTACACAGATGTGGCAAATTTAATTACTGATCCGGGTATGAATACCCTGACACCTTTTGCCGGTTGGGGTACAAAGACAGTTGAAACATTGATTAACGATCCTGCCGATGTCTATTGCGGGGCTTCATCGATAAAAGTCGGTGATGGCATCAATCCGGGTAGTGGTTCGCTTGATTTTCATCCGGGTGTTTTGAATGATGGTAATGGTGGTTTACTTGCTCCTAACACTACTTACAGGATAAAAGTGATGGCTAAAACTACCGGAGTATTCAGGGTAGGAATTGAACGGACAGATCTTAATCATCCTGCTAATAATGTAATACTACATGAATTCGATACGGCCGGACAATGGCAATCGGTGGATTTTGATTTTGCTACAGGGGATGCAATTGATGTTGATCCGGTAATTTATATAAACGACTGGAATTTAACAGGCACAAGTGCATTTGTTGATAACTGGGAAATTTATCCTGTACAAGATCCTGTTATAACTTCAACTGCAAAACCATACGCTTTTGATGATCAGTATAGAACTGACTCTTTTTATGTTACTGCAGCAAATTTAGTAGGAGACATTGCAATAACTACTCCTGCCGGAATTACAGCTACACCTGCTACATTACCTGCCGGTTCTTTATCTGCCGTTGTTACTCTTACATATGATGGCTCAACACCTGTTAATGGCAATGTCACATTAACAAGCGGAATAGCTACAACTTCAGTACTTGTAGAAACCGCTTCAAATTCAGGTTGTTTTACACCTCTTTATTTGGACCGTCCAAATTTAATACCTGATCTTTATTTGAATAATCAGAGTAAATTTAATGGCTGGGCTCATAATGGAGGCAGTTGGGGTCTGATTTCTATTATTGATAATCCCGATTCTGTTTATTGTGGTAGCCATTCTGCCAAATTATATAAAAGTGCAGATATTGAAGTACCATTAACAGGGTTGTTAACTCCAAATACAAATTATATCTCCAGAGTAATGGTACGTACAATTGGTGGAAGTTTCCATATAGGTATAAACGGTGAAGATACAAACGTTACAGGTGATTTAGTCGATTCGATTAATACAAATGGCGCCTGGCAATCAATGACCTTTGAATTCAACACGGGTGCAGCTATGGCAACAACTCCGGTTATATTCTTCAACAATGACATGAATAGCGGTACATCAGCATTTCTGGACAATTGGGAACTTTACAAAAAAGATACAGTCAGTGCTGTTGTAAATGTAAAAGATCAATTTTCAAACCTGTATGTTCAAAACGGTAAAATAGTAGCTGAATTCGATTTGGACCATGATTCCCAGGTACAGTTAACTGTATATACTGTTCAGGGTGCAATGGTTTCAGATGAAAAAATGGCCGGTATTGCCGGGAGAAACAAGAAAGTAGTAAATGCTGTTTTCCCAACAGGTGTGTATATGGTAAAATTGACTAAAGATGGTCAAACAAGTTTTAGAAAATTAATTTTATAGATCCATTTATAAATAGAGGGCTGTCATATAGACGGGCTGCCCTCTGTTTAAAATCATTCCGTATTTTATTTTAAGTCATTTTCAATCTCTATGATGATTAAATAAAAGCGATTCAACCGGAAATAATTGACGGTAGTATTATTTTAAGGGTTAAAGATTTCTGTATGTTTTTTAGAAAGATTTAATCGAAGCATTCAAAAAAAAATCAAGATGACAACTATAAATTTGGCCGTTTATCCGATCATTCCCTGACAAAATAACCTGCAAATATTGATGGAATAAAACGCAATTTTAACTTAAGTAGAGGATCTTTTTTATTAAGGATCAAAAAACAACCTTAAATTAATATATTTTGAATATCTGATTCTTGATTAAGTTCAACATCAGACAGAATTGATGATATGAAAAAAACATCTCCTTTCCTATACTCTGCACAATTTTCTTTTATTGATCTATTTTCGGATGAAAGAATAACTATTCAAGACAATCTTCTCTCAAAAATCAACAATGATTTTTCCTGCAAACACTTGGCTGACTTATGTGATGCTACTTTGCCAACAAAAACTTTTACTCAACATAAATTAACAGATTTATGGGGAACAGTGAACAATAAAAAACCTTTACACGAAAAGGGTAATTTTTCACAACCTATATATTCAAAACCCATACAAGTCTTCGCCGTAAAAGATATTACGTGCGGATTATTCTTGCCATTTACTTTTACGTCTTATAAAACAATGGGCACATTTAATAATCTTATATGCTCATATTTAAATTAAATATAAAATGAAAAAACATTTTAAGGGTGCATTTTATTATTATGCCAAATTGGTGATTGTATTTGCCATTGGAAGCTTTTTTGTCGTCTCCTGCAACGATAACCCGCTTGCAGATAGAGAACCATCCTGGTTGGGTGCCAGCATTTATGATTATTTGAAAACAGATGGACACTTTACGAATTATGTAAAACTGATCGATGATTTAGATTATAAAGAAGTTCTTGCTAAAACAGGTAGCAAAACACTGTTTGTAGCTAACGATTCAGCATTTAACGAATTCTACAAAAAGAATGACTGGAATGTAAACGCATATAATCAATTGTCGTTTGCACAAAAGAAACTGATTCTGAATTTTGGGATGATTAATGATGCCTACTTAGTGGAAATGCTTTCAAATTATAATAGTGGAGCTTTAGTCGAAGGAGGGGCCATGAGGAAAGTCACGGCGGTTTCGGTTTTAGACAGTTTGCCGTATGAAAATGGTTCAACCTTGCCTGCCGGAACCTACTGGGATAATTACAGAATGAAGGGGATTTATTTACTGAAAGATAATACTCTCTGGACTACAATGTATTTTACTCAAAAACAATTAGACCAGGCCCAGATTACCGATCAGGATTTTAAGTTGCTTACAGGTCTGACCAGAGAACACAATGATGCTCATGTGTTTGCTGATAAGATCATTAAACGCGATATTACCAGTAAAAACGGATATTTGAACGTACTTCAAAGTGTTTTAATTCCACCGTCAAATATGGCCCAATTTGTAAATGCCAACCCGAATATGTCTATATTCACATCGTTGTTAGAACGTTTTAGTGCACCCTATTTTGACCCTTCGAATACACTTTTATATAGACAGTTAAATCCTCTGTTTACCGATTCTATTTTTATAAAAAGATACTTTTCACAATTAGGTGGAACAGTTAGATATCCAAACGGTCAGTCTATCAATACAGATTTGCTATTGCCATTTGATCCAGGTTGGAACAGCTACTCCAATAATGTTGTCGGATCAGCATTGGAATCGGATATGGCTGCTATGTTTGTTCCAAATAATGATGCCATGAATCAATTTTTCAACTCAGGTGCCGGTGCTGTTTTAAAAGATCGTTTTGGATCATGGGATAATGTTCCGACCAGTATTTTACCTCTTTTTCTCAAAAGACACATGCGAACCTCTTTAATTCAATCTGTACCCAGCCGGTTTAGTAATATGGTGGATGGAGACAACTCGAAATTACCAGTTTCGCAAAGTGACATACAGAATGTCTATATCGGTAAAAATGGTGTAGTGTATGAAACGAGTAAAGTCTATGCTCCTGATGATTACAGCTCGGTTTATGGTCCTGTTTTGTTAAGTGCAAATGATGCATCGCCGACAAACAAAACTAAAGTATGGAATTGGGCCATTGTTCAGAACGACTTCCGGTTGTATTTAAATTCAATGGTTAGTAAGTATAGTTTTTTTGTACCAACTGATGATTATTTTACTCAATATATCGACCCTATTGCCTATGCCAAGAATGTACCGGCTGCGTTAAAATATTGGTACAATAACAAAACATCAGCCGTGAATGCAACGGTTTACAAATTCAATATAGCCACAGGTCAGGTGGGCGATTCTATTGCAGTTATCACATCAACGTCTTTCCTGAGCAATCGATTGTTGGATTTATTGAATATGCACATTGTAGTAGGGGGTGTCGAAACCGGCAAAAGCTATTATTTGACAAAAGGAAATGTGGCTATAAAAGTGTCGGGAAGCGGAACTGACATGACCATACAGGGAGGTGAAAATATAACATTAAATAATCCTGTAAAGGTAAATAGGGTGTATAATCAATCGAATGGATATACTTATTTCATTGATAAACCAATACAGTCACCATTGACTTCTGTATTTTCAATTTTAAGTCAGCAACCTCAATTTAGTGCTTTCTTTGCTCTTTTAAGCGGATTTCCGGCAACAAGCAATTCAATTATATTCGTCAACAAGACGAACTATTATGGGATTGACTTTAATGTTAAATTTTTCAATACATTTAATTATACCGTTTATGTTCCTACGAATGATGCCATTAACAAGGCAATTCAAGCCGGAATAATCATACCCTGGGAATCGCAAGGCTCTATCGTTGGCATCAACGATATGACTGACGCCACTGTACAGGCCGCTGCTATTTCAACTCTGGAACGATTTCTCAGGTATCATTTTCAGGATAATTCTGTTTTCCTCGACGGTCAGCCTGTGAATACTACTTATCAGTCGGCAACAATAAAATTAGATAATTTGCCAACCAATTTTGGAACTTTTCAAAATAAGTATTATAAAATTGGTGTCTCAGGTACCGGAAGTGACTTAACATTGACCACTGAAACGAATCAAACGGCTCATGTAGTAACCAGCTCAGGTCTTTATAATATTATGACACGGGATTTTGTATTCAGTAACAAACTGTCTGCCTATAAAGATATTGATGGAACCGGTACAGGCGCTGATTTTTCAAATTCAAGCATTTATACATCTTCAACTGCAGTTATACATCAAATTGATGCGGTATTGAATTTTCAATAATAAATAAAGGGAAAATGAATCGAACAGATACTCCAATTTACTGATAGAAGTATATGAGCCTGTCCTGATCAGCGTGATTCAAATACCGACATTAAACTTAAAATTATTTACGGATGAAATCAAATTTTGCAATAACAGTCTTTTTCATTTTACTTTTCTTCCCTTTTTCAGCAAGAGGTGAAAAGACAGGAGCTGATTTTATTATACAAGGCACAGTATCTTCTAAAACAGATGGTGCAATTATAGGCGCAAGTGTTATAGAGATCGATATTAACAATAGGGTTGTTAACGGCAATATAACCGATATTAACGGACATTATGTCCTGAAAATTAAAAATCCTGAAAATCGGATTTCATTTAGTTATATCGGTTATGTCAAGCAAATAAAAACACTCGGGAAAAATAAGACTTTAAATGTAGTTTTACTCGAATCGAGCCAGGAAATAAAGGAAGTGGTTGTACTGGGAGGCAAGAAACACAGTGAAGGAGGTTTCAGTATTCCAAAACGCGAGATTGCAACGGCTATACAAACTATTGATATGAAAGAAATGGAAGGCCTGCAGGTATCCTCTGTGGACGAAGCCCTTCAAGGTCGTATTGCCGGGTTGGATATTGTCTCTAATTCGGGTGATGCCGGTAGTGGAAGTTCAATGCGTATTCGTGGTGCCAGTTCTATTAATGGAAGTAGCCAACCACTTATAGTTTTAAATGGTGTCCCTTATGATATGCAGGTAGATCAGAATTTCGATTATGCCAACTCTAATCAGGAACAATTTGCCAATTTACTTAGTATTAACCCTGATGACATTCAGGAAATATCGGTATTAAAAGATGCTGCTGCATCTGCTGTTTGGGGCTCAAAAGGGGCAAATGGAGTGATTATGATTACTACTAAAAAAGGATATTCAGGTCCGACAAAAATTGAGTACTCTTACCGGTATACCGGAACAATACAACCTCAGGGGATAAAAATGCTGAACGGCGATGACTATACGATGTTAATGAAACAGGAATTTTTTAACCCGGCACAAAACAGCAATGCTTCTAATTACCCTGAATATAATTATGATAAATCTTTTCCCTATTATCAAAATTACAACAAAAATACAGATTGGGTAAAGGCCGTTACACAGGTAGGCAACATCAATGACAATTATCTTACATTATCGGGAGGTGGCGATCGGGCTACTTATCGTGTTTCGGGCGGATACCTTTCGGAAAACGGTACCATCATAGGACAGACCAACAGTCGTATCTCTACACGGGCATATATGGAATATGCGGTTTCAGACCGTTTAAAGTTTACAACAGAATTGTCATACACCTATTCGAATTATAACAGGAGTTATCAATACAATTTCGGAGCTGCTGATTCTCCAAATGATAATTTGTCAATTTTGGGGATAGCCTACAAAAAAATGCCAAATGTGAGTATTTATAATCAGGATCCATCAGGTAATAATATGCCCGGATTTTTCACAACACCTGTTAATTCCGATCTGAATTGGGACCAGAAATATCTGGTGAATCCGGTTGCTTTGGCATTACAGGCTCAAAATAATCTTCAAAACTACCGTACATTACCAACTTTTAGGATACAATACGATATTCTTGATCCAAATAAAGAAATGTTGCGCTATAGTTCGTATGTTTCATTTGATATTAATAACGACAAAACAACCATGTTCTTACCGTCTTCAGTTACGAATTACAGTTGGTCGGATCCTCATTATAATCGTGGTGAAAGTGATGATAATGACGCTATTACCATACAAACAGATAATAATATCGCATGGCAACCCAGCTTCGACAATAAAGATCATAGCTTGTTGTTGTACGAATCACTGCAAACAACCGAAGGTAATTCAAGTTATCAGGGAATTGTTTCGTACGGTTTACCTTCTTCTTTGGCTGATGATGCCTCAACGCCCGGTTATTTATCAACTGTAAGTACCAACAGAGATCACTGGCGTTCGATGGGGATCTTGTCAAGGGTACATTACTCTTATCTGGGAAGATATATTTTTGATGGAACATTCCGTCGTGATGGGAGCACTAAATTTGGAAATGGAGATAAATGGGGAAACTTCCCCGGTCTGGCAGTGAAGTGGATTGCTTCAGATGAACCATTTCTAAAAAGTGCTAAAAAATGGTTGAGTATGCTTGCATTCCGTCCGGGATGGGGAGTTGCAGGAAATCAACCGGGCGCTGATTATCTTCAATACAGTCTTTATGGAAACAATGGCAGTTACGCAGGGATGCCTGTTCAGACCCCGGTTACTTTGCAGTTACAGAACTTAAAATGGGAAACAACCTCCTCCTTTAATTATGGATGCGATCTCGGGTTATTTGATGACAAGATACAAATGGACATGAATGTTTATTTTAAAAAGACCACCGACATGTTGTTCCCAACTGTGGCAATCCCTAATTCTTCAGGCTTTAGCAGTCTTACTTATCAGAATGCAGGCTCAATGAGTAATGACGGTTGGGAAATAAATCTATATGCCAATAAACTTGTAAGCTCAAAGGATTTCAGTATTGATTTCAGATTTAATATTGCAAATTCGGTCAACAAAATACTTCAGTTGGATAATTCAATTCTGAATACTTATAATACCGACTTTAATTATCAAAACGGTTCCTATTTAACCAGAATTGAACAAGGAAATTCATTTGGTTCAATTTATGGATTCAAATATCAAGGTGTATACCAATATGATAAATATATACCCGGATCACAGGAAAATGCACCGGTGGCACGAAATGCCAACGGACAAGTGATTACCGACGAGAAAGGAGTACCACTCCCCATGTATTTTAATTTTAATCAAATTGGTGGTGGTGCCTCCTATCTGTTTAGAGGTGGTGATGCCAAATATGCAGATATTAACCACGATGGAAATATTGATGAAAAGGATATCGTGTATTTAGGAAATTCGAATCCATTATTTAGCGGTGGCTTCGGATCTACTTTCCGTTACAGGAATTTTTCCTGCACATTGACATTCAATTACCGGTATGGAAATAAAATTGTCAATGCAGCACGTATGTATGCTGAGAATATGTATTCTACGAACAATCAGAGTGTGGTTGTAAACTGGAGATGGCGCAAGGATGGTGATGTAACAACGATACCAAGGGCCTTGTATAATTACGGCTACAACTGGCTTGCAAGTGACAGGTATGTGGAAGATGGATCTTTCCTGCGATTTAAATATCTTACATTCAACTATTCAATTCCAAAAAAAATATTGAAACCATACGGCGTTGATAAATTTAATTTGTATTTAACGATTGAAAATATATTTGTATTAACAAAATACACAGGTGTAGATCCGGAAATTGGTTATGGTTCATTTGGAGTAAGCGAGGATTTGGGTCAAACTCCACGCCCTAAAGATTTGACACTTGGTGTAACTATTGGATTATAAAAAAAATGATTATGAAGAAATTAATTATAGTTTTGTCGGTTCTTTTAGCTTTTGGTCTTGAAAGTTGCAACAATTGGTTAGTTCTGAAACCCGAAAGCCAAATAGTGTTAGAAGATTTCTGGCAGACAGAATCACAGGCAACATCGGTCCTTGCAGGATGTTATCGCGGGCTTACAGCAGACCCTTGTATTGAACGTATGATCGTTTGGGGAGAGCTGCGTTCCGATAACCTGGTAGCAGGAAATAGTACCCGGAATGACATGTTAAAGGTGTTAAATACTGATATTACTCCTACAAATACTTATGCCGATTGGTCATCTTTTTATTCCGTGATTAATTATTGCAATACATTTTTGTATTATGCCCCATCCGTCGTGAATAAAGATCAAAATTTCACAACAACTAAATTGCATACCCTCGAGGCAGAGGCATTGACCATTCGTGCATTGAGCTATTTTTATCTGGTAAGGGCATTCCAGGAAGTCCCGTTGATTTTGAATCCAAGTATCAGCGATGCGCAGAATTATCTTATCCCTAAATCGAGCGAAAGGGTAATTCTTGACCAGATAATTGTCGACTTGCTGACAGCACAAAAATACGCAAAAACCAGCTATGGAACTGCAGCGTTGAACAAAGGCAGAGTGACCTTAAATGCTGTTAATGCACTGTTAGCTGATGTCTATTTGTGGGATCAACAATATTCAAATTGCGTAGATATGTGTAATCTCGTAATGGCAGACCAAACGCTACAGTTAGTAGCTGGTGATAAAGTGTTGAATAATGTGTTCTATACCGGAAACTCAACCGAAAGTATTTTTGAACTTCAGTTTAATATTAATATTCAGTCTAACAATAATGTAAATAAATTGTATGGAATAGACAGCTCTCCATTGGGTGAGTTGGCTTATGCTTATTATTTAGGGCCTAAAGGAATTTTAAATCCTTTTAATTATCAACCTACCACGTTGAATGAAAGTTCCAATGACATTCGTCAAACCAATTCCTTTGGAACACTTACAAATGGAACCGGTTATCCCATTTACAAGTATTCACTACTTCAATGTACTGAAAATTCGGATGGATCAGTGACTCCTGTTTATAGAAACTCAGCTACAACAGCCAATTGGATTTTATACCGGCTTTCGGATGTCATTTTAATGAAAGCTGAAGCATTAGCAGAATTAGACCGGAGTGATGATGATTTGAAACAGTCACTCAATTTAGTTAATATGACCTATCTACGCTCGAATATTACTGCTGACTCTCTTTATTTTAACAATTATAGTGATAAAGGTTCTATTGAAGATTTAGTCTTGCGTGAACGTCAAAGAGAACTCCTGTTTGAAGGAAAGCGTTGGTTTGATTTAATGCGGGTTGTCCGCAGGAAAAATGATCCGACTGCCATACTAAAGTATATCGGTCCAAAACTAACCGGTGGTGCTATACAAACCCAACAAATGTCAGTCATGAACGCCTTGTATATGCCGATTTTACAATCAGAATTACAAATAAATACTAATTTAAAGCAAAATCCATTTTACATAGATACTAATTTGTCATCTAATAATTGAAAAAAATAATACAATGAAGAAAGCTATAAACAATCTGATTTTATGCAAGCCATTGAAAATTATGACGATAATACTCCTGGGAATGTGTGGGCTATTCTCATCTTGTCTTGATGAAGCACCAGGCCTTCCCTCGTTTCCTCAGGAAATGATGGGACAGTATTTACAAAACCGCAAAGCCGATTTTTCTGAATTCAGCAGACTGTTGGATACAACCCAGGTGATGGGTCTTGTTAATGCATACGGTAAATACACACTTTTTGCACCGGATAACGATGCTATGCGTGCATTTTATAAATCAAAAGGAAGAACTTCTTTAAAAGGATTTACACTCGACACGTTGAAAATGATTGCTTACGACCACCTGATAAAAGGATATGTATTAACCACTGATAAATTCATCGCAGGATTAATGCCTTATCTGACTATGAGTGATCGCTTTGTAGAAACTTCATCCCAGGTTGACAGTAGTAATGTTGTGTTTTATGTGAATAAAACTTCGGCCATTCTAACAAAGAATATACTGGTTAGTAACGGGGTAATTCATATGATTAACAAAGTGCTTACTCCTTCAACATCAACCCTTGTCCAGGCAATCTCGAACGATACCAGATTTAAATTATTCTATGAAGCTTTAACCCAAACAGGACTTGATCAAAAACTTTTATTGATACGCGATGACAGTTATAATCCTGCTAATTACTCCTATCTGGATATTCACTATCAAACAAGTAGCGGATGTATAGATCAACTACCAACAGAAAGAAAATATGGTTATACAGCCTTTATGGAAAGTGACTCAACCTATAGTGCTGTTTACAATATTCATACTTTAGCTGATTTGAAAACGTATGCTGCGGCTCATGTCTATAATGAAGATCCGGCTGATGCAAGTGTAACAGACATTACAGACCCTAGAAACAGTTTGAATAAATTTATTGCTTATCATTTGGTAAACAAAAAACTACCTGCTGTTAAATTAATTGATGAATACGATACCGATCATATGATTAAAACATATGACCTGTACGAATACATCGAAACCATGAACCCGAATACCTTGCTTGAGGTTAAAAAGGAAAGAGCGTTGGGAGAAACCAATCTGATTAATAAATCTCCAACAACCGGTGAAGTTGTCCGGCTTGTAGCCAGTGATTACGATAATGATTGCACCAATGGCGTTTATCATGAGATTGACAAAATTTTGATTTACGATGCACGGGTTGCCGGTGAAATGTCGACTAAACGGTTAAGGATGGATGCCGCTTCATTTTTTCCTGAATTAACAAACAATGATATGCGGATTTATAACCGGGATAATGATCAATCCTGGGTTTATCCTTCAGGATATCTTGCAAGGCTGACACGTTCAGAAACCACGTATTTCTCCTATGATAATGCTTTTGGCGGTTGGCAGGATTTTGAAGGGGATGAGTTTTTTCTGAATGGATTGTACGATTTCGAGATCGTAACCCCGGCAGTCCCCGCCGGAACATATGAAGTGAGATTCGGTTATCAACCTACCGGTGCCCGTGGGGCAGCACAATTGTATTGGGATCACGTACCTTGCGGAATACCATTGGATTTAACAATTTTATCTGATAACCCTCTTGTTGGATGGGTAATGCCGGGAAGCGATCTGACTGACCCATACGGTTATGAAAATGATAAAATGATGCGTAACCGTGGTTATATGAAAGGTCCATCCACCTATTTTGATCCATACGGGACGATGTATGGTAAAACAATTGCACGTAATAGTGTACATTCACTTCGAAGAATTTTAGGAACCTATACTTTTACAAAAGCAAGTACTCATATTTTTACGGTTGAAGCAGTCCGTGCGGGCCAGTTTCAACTGGATTACCTAGAATTTGTACCGGTTGAACTGATTGAAAATGAGGATGTAGAATAATTAAAATTGACATTAGAATGCTTTCTGAAATTGAAATTAATATAAGATGAAAAATGAAATATAAATATTTAATAATTATTTTACTACTTGGAATCGTATCCTTTACATCCTGCAATGATACCTGGGAGGAGCATTATAATCCCGGTACAGGAATAAAAAGTAATTTAAGATTGTACGATTATATCAGTTCACAACCTGATTTAACGACATTTGCAAAAATGTTAAAAATTGCCGGGTGCGATTCAATTCTGAACAAACCCCAGACTTATACTGTCTGGGCACCTGTAAACAGTGGATTAACAAACATTGATTTGAAAGATACAACATTAGTAACTGATATTGTAAAAAATCACATATCACGTTTCTCCTATCCAACATCGGGCGTTAATTTAAAAACAGTTTATATGCTCGACCAAAAGTTGCTCTTGTTTCAACGAACTCAAACAGGTTTTACTTTTGGCGGTAAGACCCTTCTACAGGCAAATACTTCTGTTTCTAACGGGATATTGCATAAAATTGATGGGTATGTACCTTATTTAAGTAATATATGGGAGTTTATCGGTAAGACCAGTGGCCTTGACTCATTAAGAGCCTATCTTTATTCTCAAAATACAAGTATTTTTAATCAGGCAGCCAGTGTTGAGATTGGAACTAATTCGCAAAATCAGGCTGTTTATGATTCCGTGATTATTTTCTCTAATCCTGTTTTGGATAAGATCGGACATCTACAGCTTGAGGATAGCACTTTTTCAGCTATTTTGCCCAACAATACAGCCTGGACAAAAGTATATAATCTGATAAAATCAAATTATAAGACATTGCCAAAAGATGGAGGTGCTGCGCAACAACGTTTGAATACTCAATATGCAATAGTGCGGAATTTAGTTTTCAAGTCAAAAGATATGCTTACAGAACCTATTGCGTACGATTCTTTAATTTCTACAACGGGTACTGTCTTTAGTCCATCATCCTATCTGTTTGATGGAGCAACAAAAAATATTCTTAGTAACGGTTTTGCATATGTAACAGATTCCTTACGGTTTAACGCAGTAAATTCCTGGCAACAACCCATTATAGTTGAAGCCGAGAATTCGAATTACGGCAGATCATACTTATATTCATCTATTTATTTACGTTCGGGTTTAGGCTCAGCTTATAATATTTCACAAAACCAATATCTGGTTTGTGAACCAACCACTGTAAGCAAATCAACTCAGAATTCTGTTACATTTCCTATTCCGAACACTTTGTCGGGGAAATATAATATTTATTGTGTTCTTGTACCTTCAAGTATTGTAACAGCTACAGATACTAGACAAAATAAAGTAAGATTCAGTTTGTCATATACGAATACTGCCGGGCTGCCTGTAACGAATGCGGTAATAACTGCAACCAATGGGGTCTCAACTGTCATTGGAGCTATTGGAGCAATCTTTACTACGAATGCTTCAGTCATAACAAAAATGTTTGTAACACAATTCAGTTTTCCTTATTGTAATCTTTTCACCGCTAAATCGGCTGTTTCCGATATTACAGTAAAACTCAAAGTCGAAAATGCAGCTGTAATTACTGAAACGGTTAATTTTGATCGAACTCTTCGTATAGATTATATTATTTTGGAACCGGTTCAATAAAAAAGAAAGTATAATAAATAATTAGATTACACATGAGAAATTATAAATATATATTAAAAATGAACGGGATCATAAAATTTATAAGTACAATTCTTTTTTTTGTATTTTGTTTGTCTTCTCAGATTGTGAAAGCGGAGAATGAAAAATCACAGGCTGTTGCCACTCATTTCCTGAGAGGACTGGTTCGTGATGCGCATACAAAAAAACCTATTAATGCAGTACAAATAAAGACTTTAAACGGTGACGCATCAGCTACAACAAATGAATCGGGTGTTTTTAAATTGAAAATGAATTCGTCAAATGGTATATTGACTGTTTCAGCATATAATTACAATGTACGGGAAATCGCTGTTCAGGGAAAAGATTCAGTAGTAATTGAACTTTATGGAGATGATTTTGGTAATTATTATAAACTGATTGAAGGCACAAATGGATCTTTAGACAATATTGCGACCACATCGTCTGTTAAAGGAGTAAACGATTTTAATCATACTACAGCTGTGACAGCCGATGAAATGCTTCAAACAGAGCTGGGGGGAGATGTCAGAGCAATCTCTCGTTCCGGAGTATCCGGTATGGGAGCTTCACTGTTTATTCGCGGTTTAAACTCGTTGAATCTTAATGCCCAACCATTGTTTGTGGTAGATGGTGTTGTCTGGAATAATTTATATGATGTAGCTTCTATTCATGAGGGCTTCTTCTCCAACCCCTTAGACAATATTGATGTCGATGATATAGAAAGCATTTCATTGATGAAAGATGGGACTTCTATTTATGGAAGTAAAGCTGCTAATGGGGTAATTCTGATAAAAACTAAACGCGGTACGAGTACGGTTACAAAAATCAATCTGAATATTGTTACAGGAATGACCACAATTCCTAAGACCATTCCCGTTATGAACTCAGATGCTTACAAAACATATGTTACAGATTTGGTTGGAACTTCGGGTATGACAAATGAAGCCATTTCTCAACTTCCTTACCTGAATGATAATCCGGCTCGCTCAACTTACAATATCTATCATAACAATACCAACTGGCTTGACCAGGTTTATCAAAATGGAATATCTAAAAGTTATTCTATCAATGTAAATGGTGGTGATGATAGAGCCCTTTACTATTTAACGTTGGGTTATATGAGTAATAGCGGAGTAGTTAAAACCACCAATCTGGAGAGATATAATTTGCGATTAAATGCTGATATTAAACTGGCAAAAAATATTAAATTAGGAGTGAATGTCGGGTTCTCACGTATCGACAGAACATTACTTGACGATGGAGTTGACAATACCACATCACCAACCTGGCTTGCATTAATTAAATCGCCTTTCCTGAGTCCGTTTAATTTCACTTCTCTTGGAACAAAGACGCCCGAATTTACATATGCTGATATATTTGGTATCGGTAACCCGGGTGGATTAATTCAAAACTCAAATAATACTTTAATTCAAAACAGCTTTAATATCACATTGAAACCCACATTTCAAATTTCACCTACTCTTTTACTAAGTGAGCAGTTCGACTATAATGTAAACAAAACGAACGAAGATTATTATCGGCCTTACCTCTTTACAGCTCCGGTTTTTATTACTGGAATAGGTGAAACGGACAATGAGAGAGAAAGTCAGGTAAGTCGTAATAATTCTCTGTTCAGTGATACCAGATTGAATTTTGTAAAGCAATTTGATAAATACAACCGGTTAAATATATTTTTGGGAACCAGATATATAAATGATTATTATGAGTCGGATTATATTGATGGATATAATTCAGGATCGAACTCAACGGTTAATTTACCGGGCAGTTTTGTGAATTTACAAACTAACGGGATAAATAATTTGACAAAGTCGGTTTCTAATTATTTGAATGCAGATTATAACTATGATAATCGCTATTTCCTGAATGCTGCAATGTCAATTGACGCCTCCTCCCGTTTTGGAAATGAAACAGAAGGTGGGTTTTCATTATTTGGACATAGCTGGGGCGTTTTTCCTTCTATGAATGGATCATGGCTGATTTCTTCTGAGAAGTTTATGAAGAATATACCAGCAATTAACTTGTTAAAGGTCAGAGCCGGTTACGGTATCACCGGAAATGATAATATACCTGATTATCAAACACAGGCTTATTTTTCTTCGATAAGATTTTCTGGTGTAGCTAATGGAGAAATATTGACAAATCTGGCAAATCCAAAAATTCAATGGGAAACTACAGGCAGAGCTAATTTAGGAACTGATATTGGATTATTTAACGACAGGTTAAATCTGTCAGTGGATGTATATTCAAGTAATACAAGTAATCTGTTGACTCTTAAACAATTTCAGGATGTTGCCGGATTGGATGCGTACTGGAGTAATGAAGGTAAACTATCGAACAAAGGAATAGAGATCTCTGCTAATGCGAAACTGGTAAACCTCAATAATTTTCATTGGGAATTTGGGTTAAGTGTTGGCCATTATATCAATAAAATTACAGAATTACCGAATGGAAATTTTACAACTCCGGTTTATGGTGGTGAAGTTCTGACATCGGTTGGTAATCCTGCCGGATTATTTTATGGATACAAAACCCTTGGCGTTTTTGCATCTGAAGCGCAAGCGACAGCAAGTAATTTAAAAATGCTGAATACTAATGGAACGTATAGCTCCTTTGGTGCAGGAGATGTTATTTTCAAAGATATAAATAATGATGGAATTATAGATGCTAAGGATAAACAGATCATTGGTAACCCGAATCCTAAACTCTATGGAACATTCAGCAATAAATTCACCTACAAAAGATTGACATTATCAGCCTTGTTTACCTATTCGTATGGCAACGATGTATATGATTACCAACGTAGTCAACTGGAAGCAGGAACTGACTACAGCAATCAATCTACCAACATGCTATCACGTTGGGTTACCGAAGGACAAGTCACCACTCAGCCCAAAGCAGTTTACGGCGACCCAATGGACAACGCAAGGTTCTCGGATCGTTGGATAGAAGACGGATCGTATATTCGTTTGAAAACAATCATGCTATCCTATAATATTCCAATAAAAAGTAATTTTATCGAAGGTGTTAATGTATGGGTATCAGCAAATAATGTGTTTACAATTACCAAATATCTGGGTCCTGATCCTGAATTCTCTGCTCAAAACTCCGTGTTGTTTCAAGGAGTTGATGCGGGATTAGTCCCATTAAGCCGGAGTTACTATTTAGGCCTGAAATTTAATTTGTAAGAAAAAAATCTGTTACATTATCTATCAAAACAAAAATAAAAAACAATGATATGAAGAAAATATGCAACCTGTTGATATGCTTATTTATATCCTCAATATTCCTGGTCAGTTGCAATGATTTACTTGGAGTTGATTCACAACGATTACTTACCAAACAAGAATTTGGACATACACCCAACGATGTGTTATATTCAACATTTGGAGTCCTTTCACAGGTGCAAAAATTAGCTGACAGTTATGTGTTGCTGGGTGAATTGAGAGGCGATTTAATGAATACAACCCAGACATCTGATATTAGTTTAAATGAAATTAATAACTTTACGATCTCCAATACAAATTCGTATGTAAATATAAAGGACTATTATGCCGTGATCAATAATTGTAATTACATTTTGCAAAACCTGGACTCTTCAGTTGTTTACCAGGGTCAAAAATTACAATTGGGACAGATGGCAGCAATAAAATCGATCAGAGCATGGACTTATATGCAAATTGCACTAAATTTTAAAACAGCAAAATATTATGATAATGCCATCTTGACGGTAGCGGATTCACAGAAAAAATATCCTGAATATGACATTCTGGCTTTAGCTGATATTTTGATTGCCGATTTGACGCCTCTAAAAGATGTCCCATTCCAAAATCTGGGCTATATTGGCTCTTATAATACTTCATTGTCCTATTTCCCGATTCGTTTCCTATTGGGCGACTTGTATTTGTGGAAAGGTGACTATCAAAATGCAGCCACTGCATATCACGATTTAATGTATAATAACTATCTGATAATTGACAAAAATAACACTTCAAGCTGGACAACAGTCAACAATACAATTAGTACCACTGCGAATATCAATTGGATTAATTCGTTTAATACTTCTTCAGGCGAAGTTATATCTTCAATCACCTGCCCAACTCAATATGGCCAACAATATGTTCTTGACAGTTTGAATTACCAACATAAGATTGTTCCTTCAGATATAGCTCTGAAAAACTGGGATAATCAAACTTATTATCTTAATGCAGCTTCTAATACTCAAGGCGATTTACGTAAATACGGTTCAATATCGTGGGGAAGCAATGTAAACGCAACTTCAATCGTTCCAACAATTTTTACTGCTAATGATATAACTACAAATCAAAATATTATTCTCAAGTATAAGTTGTATAATCAAAATGTAATTATTTATAGGTCTTCACTCCTTTATTTACGCTACGCTGAAGCTGTTAACCGTATGAATAAACCAAATTTAGCATTTGCGGTACTTAAATACGGGTTGAATAGTACCAATATGTATAATATAAAAATTCTACCGGCTAATGAAAAAGATGCATCAGCAACCTATATGAATTTCAGTGACCCAAGATTCAGCAACAATGTGGGAATCCGAATGCGTGGGTTAGGTGCCTGTGATAAGGATACAACATTCTATACATTTCACAAACAGAACACAATGAATGATTCCGTTCTTTTTGTGGAGGATTTAATTCAAAAAGAACTGGCTCTGGAAACTGCTTTTGAAGGAAACCGTTTTCAGGATTTAATGCGAATTGCCTTGAGGAGAATTAAAAACGGGGAAGGAGATGCTTCGTATCTCGCTAATCCTGTATCAGCAAAACATGTAGGGAATGAAGCAGCCATTAAAACGTTATTGATGAATACTGATAATTGGTATATTACAAACCAGGCGCCTTTTTAAACAGACTTAGTTCAAATCCTACTAATCCAACTCGTAGGAAAATTAATTCAAACTGACTTAAGAAAAAAGAATTTTTATGTTGAGTTCAATAGTTCTACTTTACTAATATAAAAAACAAGAAAAACTTTGAACCACAATAGAACAAAAAAACAAAATAAAAAAGGACACAATAGATAAATACCTGACGGTATTTTTAAGAATTTAAGCAAAGTAAGTTAATCTATTGTGACTCCCGATAGCTATCGGGATGGTTATTTTTTAATCTGGTAAAGTAAAAATAGAATAGAAATATTTTATATTTCATACGAAAGATATAGACATCATTAGCCCTTTCTTTCCTCTGATTGAGGTGGGAGAGGGTTGATTTGTAGGATATAAAGATCAATTGAAGATAATTGAATTGATAAATAAACAGTGAATAATGAGGAATGCTCTCAAGAAATAAACCTAAAAACATGTACAATTTACAATTGGTTGATGAATTATACTATAAGCTCTAAAGTGACAATTTGCCCCAGGCCCCTCCGACAAATCGGAATAAATGACGGGAATGTGGATTACTACTTTCTTCTTTAATGTATAGAACTATAGCTTACCACTCTTTACATCCCCTTTAGGGGCTTGGGGCGGTACATCAAATTTGTTTCATTCCGTTTTTGGCTCCGCAGGCGGAATAAGTGTTCTTAAGAATAAAATTAATAACTATAGTAAGAGTAAACAATATCTCCCGTTCTATTCTTTTGAAACTGCTTATCTGCTTCGATCAAGTTGAAATAAATTGGGAAAATATAAATATTAGAATTAAAAAAAATAGCTATTTAATTGTCCATATAGGGGGTCAAAAAAGCAAAGATAAATTTTAACCTTGACTAATTCAGATAAGCAGTCTTTTGAATTTAAACTGTGACATTAAATTGTTCCAATTACTTATGTTTCAATTTTGTAAAGCATTGGATAACAAATTAATTATGTATTCAAATATTTGCATGACTTAAACGGTCAATCATCAATTCAATTCTATATTGGACAGGCTACAGGATGTTAAAAATATATTGAAGTAAAAATAAATTTAGATGAACCTTAGATCAATAGTCTTATCAATAACTCTTTCAGTTTTTTCAATTGTTCATGCACAATTCAGTCACTTCGATGCTGGCACAGGCATGCAACATGCTGACATTACAGTTGCCGACATAAACAATGACGGGATGTTGGATATAATTGCCAGTGGAGTGACAACTGAGAATGGTATTCAGGTTGCAAAAAGTGTAATTTATATAAATAACAATGGCACATACGGGTTGCAGGGTGACACAACCGGAATAACCGGGTACCAGAATCCTGTTTTTGAACCCGATCTGGCCGATCCTACAGTGATACGGGCATCTGATGGTTGGTTTTATGCCTACGGGACCGAAAATACCTGGACAAATGGTGTACATCATCTGGTTCCGGTTATCAAATCCAAAAACCTTATTCAGTGGCAGTTCGTGAACGATGCATTTACTACCCGCCCTTCATGGAATAGCAATGGAGGCATTTGGGCACCGGATGTTTCATATCTGAATGGTAAATATTATATGTTCTACGCTATGTCAACCTGGGGGGACAGTAATCCCGGAATTGGTTTAGCTGTTTCTACCCTCCCTGTTGGCCCTTTTATTGACCAGGGGAAAATATTTGACTCGAATTCTATAGGAGTTACGAACAGCATAGATCCATCTTTCATGCAAACAGGCTCAGGAACCACGCTTAAATCGTATTTATTCTGGGGTAGCTTTAACGGAATCTATGGCATTGAACTGGCATCAGACTTTAAAACGACGGTAGGTGATAAATTTAAAATTGCAGGCAATGCTTTTGAAGCTTCCTATATCTGCGAAAAGAATGGAAAATTCTATTTCTTCGGGTCCTCAGGCAGTTGCTGTGATGGTGTGAACAGCCAGTACCGGGTGAATGTAGCTGTTGCCACTTCCATAAATGGTCCTTATTACGATAAGAATGGAAATCCAATTCTAAACGACGGACAATTTGGAACCACATTCCTGAGTGGAAGTCAGGCATCCGGATGGGTTGGACCGGGACATAATTCCAAAATAGTGACTGATGATGCAGGGAATGATTATTTTCTTTATCATGCCATTGATGTTTCTAAGCCACTACTTCCCGGAGGTGCTACCCGGCGGCCATTGATGATGGATAAAATAACCTGGACAAACGGGTGGCCGGTAATTCAGGGTGGAGTTCCCGGTAAAGGGTTACAGATAGCTCCGGTTATAAAGCTTTAAATTATTGACTAATTAAACTGCCCCAAGCCCCTAAAGGGGATGTAAAGAGTGGTAAGCTATAGTTATATAGTGGGTTAATTTCTAATAATAAGAACCTTAAAAAAACCTTTCCGATAAACCGGAATGTACCATATTTTTGTTTTTTACCCTTAGTAGAAATATTAAGTAAAAATAATTTGCCCTTATTCTCTTATTTGTTATCCGGTTGCATCTTGTAAGTTTATTCAATTTTCAATTCTCATTTTACACAAATCTTTGGAGAGGGCAGAGGGAGAGATCTGATTTCAAGATGAATAAATTAATACAATCTATTATTATAATTACTTAAACTAATTTAATATGAAAATAAAAATTCTTTTAGCAGCTTGCATTATCACTTCGATGGGATATGCTCAGGATGCAATTCATACTAAAATAGTTCGTATGCAGGTACCCCAAATAATAAGAAATGTCAGGAATGAAAAAGGAAATGTCATTTCAATAAAAAACCAGTCAGGTACGATCGAAATGAAAACTTTTCTTGTCAATAAAAACGGAACATATACATTACAATCAACCGGCAATGTGATTACCCCGGGACAGTTTGCAGATATTAAATTCGGAGATGTAGATGGCGATGGAAACCTCGATGTTATTTTTAATGGAAACAGCAACATGGCAATGGGAAAAGGAATTGCCCTGAATGATGGGACAGGTATTTTTACCCGTTCGATGCTTGAGGTCCCTGATTCAACTTCTTCCTGTGGGTTTGCGGACTTCGACAATAATGGGCTGATAGATTATTATGTTATCGGAAATGGAATTGAAAACAGCGGTGCCATTTTTTTTCAGAATCAGGATGGATCATTTACAAAAGATCAGTCTTCTTTTTCAGGGCTGAATATAATTGATGCCGATGTAACAATTGTTGACTTTAATAACGATGGATTTATTGATATGTTTATCACCGGTTGGGATGAAAATACTCAACAAGGGTATTCTGCCATATTGTTAAACGATGGGAAAGGAAAGTTTACCGCCATGGATCAGCCTAATCTCATTCAAAAGGGAAATGGTTCATCTGTTTGGGGTGATGTCGATGGTGACGGTTGGCTTGATTTGTTACTGAATGGCGATGGTGGTGCAGATGGTGAAACAAGTTCGGATATATACCGTTTATATAAAAATAATCATGGGGTATTGGAACCCAAAACAACGTTCAACGACTATCGCCAATTAAGTGTCGGGGATGGTGCACGAATGGTTGACTGGGACAATGATGGAAAACTGGACGTTATTCTCACCGGATGGAGTAACACGAAAGCCCGTGAAGTGACAGAACTATTTACCGGCACCAATTCGGCAAACTTTACTTTTACCGAAAGTCCGCTTAGTGATACCGATTTCCCCGGTGTTTCAGAAAGCAGTATTGAAACTGCCGATTTGAATAATGATGGCAGAATTGATTTATTGATCACCGGATTCAATGGGAATGAATCGAATCAGGTTGGCAAATACAACCGGAATATATGTGGCTACTATCTGAACCAATCACCTAACACGAATGCAAAACCTTCGGTTGCCGGTAATCTGGCACAGGTTGTTTCCAATTCGGGTGATCAGACAACTGTAGCCTTTAGCTGGACTGCTGCCATGGATGACAAAACACCCCAGGCTTCACTTACATACAATCTATCATTGAAAAATAAAACCACCGGTAAATGGTTATATGATCCAATGGCAGTAATGTCCGGACCAAACAGTGGCTGGAGACGAATCGCAGGATTGGGGAATGTGTTTACCAATCGGAAATGGGTACTCACAGGTTTACCGGTTGGAACGTACGAATGGACGGTTCAGGCGATTGATGCTGATTTTGTAGGAGGACCTTTTGCCAACGTAAAAACTTTTACCATTGCCCCGACAGATATAACTGAAATCAGTTCGGATATAAGTTTCGGAACTTCAAAAGGTGAAATTTTGATAGACAACAAAAGTGGAACTCCAACGGATATAAGCGTTTATTCTGTTTCCGGAATTCTGATTAACCAATTGAAAGGAACCGGACTCATATCAATACCTGTCAAACAAGGCATTTACATTATAAAAGCAACAAGTGGTCAGCAAATTCTTATTAAAAAAATAATAGTTTAACAGGTTCAACTGTAAGTAAGTAATTAATAATTAATAATTAATAATGAAAAATTAATAATTGCCAAGATGCTGATATTTATGCTTTTGTATATTAACAAATAGGTCATTAAATAATTTAGATTACTTATTTGTTGTGGAAATATCAGATTAAAAAATATCTCTTCACTAAAGTTACAAAAGGACACAAAAACAAAACATAAAAGACACAACAAAATATAAAGGCTCTATAAAGAATTGGGTGGGTAACCCAACTATGTTATTTTACTATTTAAAAGAAATGTTGATCAATTACATGTAACTCTGTAAGAGTTTACTCCTACGGAGTAATAAATACAATGCCAAAAATTATTAAATCATGATACTCGCTTAAAACGCTATAGAGCCAATATAAAAGAAATAAACACCAAATTAAATAAACAGAATTAACAACCACAAAAGACACAAAAGAAAACAAAAAGATAATTTCTTTAAGAAATTGGCATACTGTTCTGAAATAACTTTTGTGAACTTTTTGATTGTTGTCATCAAAAGAAACTTTTATAAAACTTATGTGACTTTTGTGGTTATGTATTATCTTCTTTTTTCTAATTTTTGTTGTTAGATTTATTTTCAGTTGTACCAATAAAAAAAAATACATTTCATAATGAGTATAGTTAAAAATTTTCTGTCACGTATTTTATTCAGTTGCATTATTTTTTCTTTTGTCACTCCCGTAAGTGCCGTGAACAGGAAAAATACAGTTACCGTTAAGAATAAAAAAGAAGTTTCTGCCGGATCATTGCCCATTGAAATGGCCGATCCGACGATATTTCATTACAAGGGAATTTATTATCTTTATGGCACAGGCGGTGATACGAACAATGGAATTTTGGTGTACACCTCCACCGACTTAAAGAAATGGACAGGACCAAAAGGTGTAAAAAACGGATATGCATTGACTAAAGGCGACAGCTTTGGAACAAAGGGTTTCTGGGCACCTCAGGTGTTTCTCCATAAAGGGAAAATTTATATGGCCTATGCTGCCAACGAACAAATAGCCATTGCCGAAAGCGACTCCCCATTAGGGCCATTTCATCAGACTATATTTAAAAAGATCTCGGGACCAGATAATCAGATTGATCCGTATGTGTTTTTTGATACAAACGGAAAACCCTATCTGTATCATGTACGCCTGCAGCATGGTAACAGGATATTTGTGGCTGAACTGAAAGATGACCTTTCGGATATCATTCCCGGAACTTCTAAAATCTGTATTCAGGGTGAACAACCATGGGAAAATACCGCCAATTCCTCCTATCCGGTAACCGAAGGACCTACAGTTCTCAAACATAAAAACTTGTATTATCTGTTCTACTCGGCAAACGATTTCAGAAATATTGACTACGCTGTAGGATATGCCGTCAGCAGTTCGCCTTTTGGTCCATGGACTAAATATAAAGACAATCCGATTATCAGCCGGTTCCTGATTCATAAAAATGGCACAGGTCATGGTGACTTTTTCAGGGATAGTAAAGGAAACTGGAAATATGTGTTTCATTTTCACGCTTCCGGTAACGTCGTGAGTCCGCGAAGGACGGGCATTATTAATGCAGCATTTGTTCCCGGTACGTCGGGTGTCGATAGACTGAAATGTGACAAAATGACTTTTGTTGAACTGAATATTGAACAGTAATTTTCAGAGTATTCTTTCAATAAAAGTATATACTTTGTAAAGCTAACCAATCATTCAAGATCAATTGTTACCGGTAAGTTTATTAAAAACTGAACTAAAAATATGAAGTACTAAAAAGAATATACAACTGGTTTTCGTGTGAAGAAGAAAACCCAACCACAAAAATAAGAAAAAAAATACATAAACACAAAAGTAACAAAAGGAAAATAAGAAGAAAGAAGTAAATACATAACCACAAGATTCATAAAAGTATATATAAAGTTTTTATTGATGACAACAATCAAAAAGATCACAAAAGAATGTTTTAGAATAGTATGCACATTTCGTTAAGAATTTATCCTTTTGTTTTCTTTAGAGACTTTTGTATTTATTCCTTTTTTATTTTTTTTGTGTCCTTTTGTGATCCCGATAGCTATCAGGGATGGTGAGATATTTTTTATTTTAATATTTCATAACAAACCCTGTTTAACCAAAAGAATAGATTGACCTATTTATTAAAATGAAACATTAAATTGTTTTAATTATTTAACACCGGATTTAAACTATCAATATCTAATTTTTATGAATATGAAAAGAATTTTTTTTATTATTGTTACATTAAGTTTTACTGCCTTTCTGGCTTATTCTGCCAATCCAACACAGGACAAACAGTGGTCGCAACAGAAAGCCAATGCATGGTATGCTACCCAACCATGGCCCAGTGGATGTAATTATATACCCAGTACAGCTGTGAATCAGATTGAAATGTGGCAATCCGAAAGCTTTGACCCTGCTACCATAGACAAAGAGTTAGGCTGGGCGCAGGAGTTGGGCTTTACCACTATGAGGGTTTTCTTAAGCTCCGTGGTTTGGAAAAACGATCCTGCAGGTTTCAAAAAGAATATGGAGAAATTTCTTACCATTTCTTCCGGTCATAAAATTCGTCCCATTTTCGTCTTTTTTGATGATTGCTGGAAACCCGAATCGGCTATCGGCAAACAGGATGAACCGAAACCGGGAGTTCATAATTCGGGTTGGGTACAGGACCCAAGTGTCTCATTGCGGAAGGATACCACTAAGTTGTATGCCGGCCTCCAAAAATATGTGAAAGATGTTCTCAAAACATTTAAAAACGATGACCGCATTTTAATGTGGGATTTGTATAACGAACCCGGTAACGGAGGTCATGGTATCTCGTCTTTGTCTTTACTTAGAAACGTTTTCAAATGGGTCAGGGAAGTGAATCCGGTTCAACCACTTACGGCCGGAGTATGGACATTCGATTGTGTAGAACTGAACGTTTTCCAGATTGAAAATTCCGATGTGGTTACTTACCACAATTATAGTAATGAAAAAGAACACAGTATCTGGATTAACCTGTTGAAAATTCAAAACAGACCCATGATTTGTACCGAATATATGGCCCGTAGAAACGACAGTAAGTTCCAGAATATTATGCCATTGCTTAAAAAGTATAATGTCGGGGCTATTAACTGGGGATTTGTTTCCGGAAAAACAAATACAATATTTGCATGGGATGAACCAAAACCAAACGAAAAAGAACCCGTCCTTTGGTTTCATGATATCCTGCGTAAGGACAAAACTCCGTTTGATCAGAATGAAATTGACATCATCAAAAAAATGAATGGCAAATAATTGAATTCAATCAAAAACGAATACCGGATTTTTCAGTTCTAATGCAAGACAATCCTGTATTCAGCATTTGGAAATTATCTGACAAAATGATTGATTGTTATTACTATAATTTATTTTGTTCTAATATTATTTTTTAGAACAAAATAAATTATTTTTGTTTTTAATAGTTTGTTGAAATTGTAAAAAATGAATCACTGAAAAATATTTCTAATCTGAAAATCAAAGTCGGAATTTCTATAAAAAAAATGCCTTTCTTTTTGCAGGATAAATTCTTCTGACACTTATTCTTGGAGGTCACCATCCCACAAACTCCTCATTTCTCATTCCTCATTCCTAACCATGTGGGAGTGCAACTAAAGGTAAGTTAACCTACACTTTTTGTCGTCGAGGAACGAGACACAAAAACGTTTTATTCTTCAACAGGAAAACGCTCAAAAGGATTTCATACGTTTTGAGGTTTTAATTCGCGATATGGAAATCGCGAGACCCGAATAGCACACCAGAAAATAAAAAAAAAAAGGAATTGCAAGACGAAAGAATTAAGAACCAAGATATAGATCACTTAACCTTTCAAACTCATCTAACGCATTTATTCGCACTCTCACTTCTTAGTTTGAATCCTTCCAATAAGATCAATATGTGGTAGGACGACTGTTATTGAGAGGGATGCTATTGTTTAGAAGTCGCCCTCCCACTTGGTTCTGATTGCAGAAAACCTGAATCTTAGATGTGGGAGTGCGACTAATATGGAGGTGCGACATCGAAGCAATTGCATCCGGTTATATCTTCTCTTACTTCTTAAACTATTCTGATATTACATTGCCAACAAATACAAATTAAGTATCAGTTGCATTGTATGGGTCATTATTTGTAAAATTGAATTTCTAGTGTGAAATTTCTTCAATCATTTCCCTCATTTTCTCTACACCCGGAAAACCGGTAAATTTATGTTTCAATTCCCCGTTTTTATCATAAATGAGATAGGACGGTATGCCATTAAAGCCAAAACTCTCCCATAAATAGTTGGCTTCAGTTTTTGTAAGGTAGTATTGTTCACCGCCTATAGCTTTAATTTCATACTCCCAGGTTATTCTGGGAGAAGACTCATCCGAAATATAGACAAAAACTATCTCTTTATCTTTTAGTTCGGCTTTAAGTGGTTTCATATCAGTAATAGCTTTTTTACATGGTCCGCACCAAGTAGCCCAAAAATCGACCAGTACCACTTTACCCTTATATTTTGAGATAATGGTTTGCATTAGTTTCTCTTTTGGTACTGGTATTGAATCGTTTATTTTTAAATCCGTGCTATTTTCAAGTGTTTTAATAACTTCCCCGTTGCTTTTTATCAGAATACCTGCAATTTCTTTATTGTTAAATTTGAAGTAGTTTTTTATATTTTCAACTTGCTTTTTTGATAAAGGCTCTACTTTGTAATTCATCTGGAATGTATATGCATTTACGACAAGCATATCGTAGAAAAAGCCTTTATTAAATCCAACGACATCCTTCATGCTGTTTTTTACTCCGGTAAGCCATTTGTCGATGGGAGTGTCATTTATTGGAGGTATTTTAAACGCTTCAATAGTCAGCAGTTTTTGCATAAAATCCGTATAAGAGTAAGTATATAATAATTCAGGATCATTCAGATTAAAATGCCTGAGAAATGAATAATACGATTTATCCGGTTCAACTGCTGTATATGCGGTAGAATCGCTGCGTAAATGACTTTTTTCGGCGTCTTCTTTGTAATAAAAAAGTCGTCCTTTCAAATAGCGGAGATTGAATGAGTTAATAAGGTATTTTTTAATTTCAGCAGATAGATGCATTGAATCTACTGCGAATGAAATTCTTTTTTTAAGATTGACCTTAAGCTCATATTCGGAAAATCCTTTAGGGGTCATTTTATAATAATCTCCCCAGGTAATTTTAGTTTCAAATCTATCTATGGCTTTTGGAATATTCATCAAATCTTCAGTACTAAGTTTCATACCTCCTTTTGTCTCCATTTTCATATTGCCTTGTTCATCAAAGACGATAGTTAGTTGTAGCAATTTATCCTGATTTAAGTCAACTAACCCATAGCCGTACTTGTTTGTCTCCGACTCAACATTAAAGCCTGCCAGGGCAGTGATACATTCAAGCGGAATATTAAAATTAAACCGGTTGTTTTCATTTAGGTTTGCAGTGTATTTCCTTTCAACGCCAGATACAGGATTAATGACAGTAAAAGAAATCGAAACTTTCTTTTCTCCTTCCGGAAGTTTTAAATTACTGATACTGCCCGATATGCTGGCTATCCCTACTTTAACCGTAGGGATTGGTAACTGAATATTACTATTCTGCCCATTCGCACAAAGAAAAGATATTGTAAAAAAAATAATTAATAGAATTTTTGATGGTAATAAATTTGATTTTCCCATTGTTTAGACTTCTTTTTGATGGAAGAAGATATGACCTTTTTATAGAAGATGTTTATTGAGGCTGTGAGCAAAATTTTCAATATCAAAACTTCAGGACACCCGTCCATAAAGATTTACAACTTAGTTTCATCAATAAATTATTGTGATTTATTCAGCAAACAAAATAAAGGATTAATAGAATGTTTAAATATCTTATTTCAAACTTCTGTTTAAATGTTCCTCCAATTCTTCCATAGAAATATCTTTAGCAATTATTTTTCCTGTACTATCAATTAGAAAATTACTGGGATAAACATAGATTGATAACCTATGTGCATCTTTTCCATTCATATCCCAATATTGTTGCCAGATAAGTTTTTCGTTGAAGATAATATCTTCCCATTTTTTTTTGTTTATATCTTTATCAATAGATATACCTACTATTTCAAATCCTTTATTGCTAAATTGATTGTATAAATTTTTCAAGGTATTGAATTGTGCTCTGCATGGTCCGCATTGACTATACCAAAAATCAACTAAGGTCAATTTATTTTTAAAAAAAATAGATGATGAAAACTTTCCATTTTCCCGATTGACATATTGCATAGACGGAAACAGGCTACCTATAGAAAGTAGTTTGCCATTTTCCAGTTTCTTGGTTAAAACCCTACCCGCATATCCATTTTTTAGTTTACCGGAAAAGACATTATTAATTGAATCAAATATCTGTTCATAACCCCAACTCATTTTTTCAATAAGTTTCCAAAATGCAATTTCAGAATTTGGATTCTTTTCACTATATCGCAAAAGTAATTTATTACTTTCTTCATAAAGATTATCATCTTCTTTTTTTAGATTGATTTTAATTGCTTTGGGCAAATTGTGGTTATAGAGCTTTCCCAGACTATCCTGTTTTTGGTCGTATAAACTACTCTTAATATTATGTTGTTTAAAAAAGGAAGTGTAAGTTGGATATTCATTCACCATAGTATTATTTAACACGGCAGGTACTTTCCGTGTCGAATCTGTGTTTATAGAAATAGTTTGTAATCCTTTCTCAATAATAAAATTCGATGACACATAACGATTATCGAAAATAATAATTACAGATTGAGGCTCCGGTATGTATCCCGAGATTGAAAATCTGTTATTCTTCACTCGAGCTATGATCTCTTTAGCTTTATTGGGTATATAATCAGTAAAAAATTCAAGATGCACTGTCCCTGTATCTGCATTTATTGTACCATCTATTTTAAAGTGATATTGTTTATAATTTTGCCCAAAAAGATTAGTTATAATGAAAAGCGATATTATTAATACGACACATAATTTTTTCATGTTTCAAACATTTACTATGATTTTAATTGAAAATATTAGTTATCAAAAACGAAGGTAAATATTAAAAAATAAAATTTACCCTTGTTTCTTCAGCTATTAAGGACGTTTTATAAAGATACTTTTGTATCTTGCATCTCAACAATAATAAGAGGAATCACAACAAGGTAGATTTAATGCCCATAGCTATAATTTGTACAAGTACTTTCACTATACTTCCACTACCATCAGCTCCACCAAACACAGATTTCAACAGTAATCAGGTTTATTCTGATCAAATGTACGGACTATTTTTAACAAATACGAGATATTATGCAATTAGTTGAAATAAACTTACAAGTACAAAATATCATCTGAATTTGAGTACAAAAAACCATCAATACACTACCATCGGTACACTACCATCAGGACGTTTATTAATAAAAGTTGCAAATATCAGATGTATTGAAAATAAATTCAATTTTACAGATTCATATACTTTGCGAACTTATTACTTAACAACACTACTCAGTAAACTCTGTAGCTTAACTAATTCGGTATCATTTTCCTCTTCCTTGTTATAAATAACTTTTCCATTTCCATCTATTAAATAAACTTGAGGTATTGGTGCAATAGCATATTTGTTTATCAAGTCTTTATTATTAAATATCTGGGGCCAGTTTACACCGGTTTTCTTTAATGCCGCCTGAAAATCTGTATAATTATCATCAAGTGTTATTGAAATAATTTCCAGCTTATCCTTCGGATATTTATTGCGGATTTCTTGTATCACAGGAGTCAACTTCATGCATGGTCCACACCATGAAGCCCAGAAATCAAGTAAAACATATTTACCCCGTAACCCGGTTAATGAGATAACATTCCCTTTAATGTCTTTCACACTGAAATCAGGTGATTCTCCCCCTTCCTTAGTATTAATTTTGCTTTTCAATGTTTTTACAATCTGTTTTCCTTTGAAAGTTTGTTTTAAACTGTCCGGAAATACGTCAGTATAAAATTTGAGAAGTTCGGTAGATGTAAATGAATTCTGTGATGAAACAACATAATCCTGAAAATAATACAAAAAATAATAATCGTCCGGATGTAACTTAATCAATTTTACTTCTTCCCGGACAATACTGTCGAGCTTGTTATGAAAAATGATCCTTTTTTCCGGATTCGCATTAAAACCGGAAACATTCTGGTTGTAATAGTTATTCAAATCTGTATTTGCCTGCCGGATAGTAACGTCGACTTTCTTCTCATATAATTCATTCAGTGAGATAACATTTTCTAAACTGTAATTTTTTAATGGGTTTTCAGTTGGGTTATTTCCTGCACTGAAAATTATTTTTGCAGGCTTATCTGAAATCCAGAAAGAATTACCCGGAAACCATTTGCCCATAGAATCACGATAATTAAAGAGAATTCTTCCATAACGATCATAACAGGAATCATTAAAAATAAAAATATTATTTTTAATGATGTGGTTTACTCTGGTTGTTGTTAATCCGTTTTGGTAGGAAATATATAACTTGCTAATATCAATATCCGAAGGAAAGTGAACTTCAAGCTTGATATCTTTACAGAAAGACGGATAAGCTATTCCGGCTAGAAATAGAACTGAGAAAATCTTCAGGAAATAATTGGTTTTCATACTTAAATAACTTTTTATACAGACATTTATTACATTCTTATTTATGCTCGTAATTCCACGGAGGAACCAAAATCGATAAAAAACAAATTAATTGGTCCAGTAAACGGGATGTCACTTTACTCCGTTGTTTAATTGTTTAATTAAGTTATATTTAAATGCTGAATGTACCGCCCCTAAATGGGCTGTGGATTAATACCATCGTTAAAACCATCTCTATTAAATGTATAAAAAACATAGTAAACCACTCTTTAAATCCCCTTTAGGGTATAGCCGTCAAGCTAACAAACGAATGTTTTTATAGCAATAAGCCAATTTGCACCCTGAAAGGACAATATAAAATATTGGATTTCAAGTATTATCCGATTTTTTATGCTGCCCTTTTTATGCTGCCTTTTCAGGGTGAGTACATTAATCGATTCATATACCAGCCTAAGGCTTCACCCCTTCAGGGCTTTACCTTAGGCTGGTATATGCCAGACTTTCAGTCTTTAAACCCTTAGCTTGACGGCTATGCCCCTTTAGGGGCTTGGGGCAGTTAGTTTCATATAGACTACTAACAATGGATTTAAATTAATTAACCCTTGAATTAGTTTCATATGAGCATATTTTTTTTTAATTAGTTTCGAAGATTTTTTTCAATAATATATCCTGATCCTTTTCGTCTTCTACAGAATATCCTACCCATTTCCCGATAATCTTTCCTGTTTTATCAATTAAGATATATTTCGGAACACCATCTGTCGGGTATTTCTGTTGGATATCTTCTTCAGAAACATAACCTTGTGAAACTTTTTCTAAACTTTGAACTGTCAATACCTGAGGCCATATTGAAATTTTATTTTTGCTTATTGAAGCGAGCCAATCGTTTCTTTTTTGATCGCATGAAACGCCAATAATCTGTAACCCCTTATCATTGTACTTTTCAAATAATTCTTTCATGTGAGGCAGACCTTTTAAACAAGGAATGCACCAACTTGTCCAAAAATCAAGAAGAACATACTTTTTCCCCTGATAGTCGGAGAGATTCACCAATTCACCATTCATGTCAGGCACAACGAAATTGGGTGCCATCTTTCCAATAACAACATCATTTCTTATTTTTAAATAATTATACGTTTGTTTCCCCGAGACGCTATTCCTTATTTTTTCAGACAAATGATTAAAAAGTACTGTCGCAGAATCCACCGATAAATATCCTTGAGAAACCAGGACAACAATAATGTTTGATAATGCCGGATAATATGAATTCCGGTTTGAACGGATGAAATTAATTTCTTTGGCTGTTCTCAACTTTAAAATTGAGTCCCGTTTTGCAAAAATAATCTCTTTTTGGACTACAAGCGTTTTGTAATTTTTATTGTCCTGTTGTATTGTGTCAAGTTGATGAAATATTTCCTGAAACTGATTCTTCATTTCAGTTAATGGTATATTAAAATTTTGAATGCTCATTTCAAATTTATCACTTTCATTCTGAGTTTTTGACCCATTCAGTTTAAATTTATTCGGCAAATTCTTTGAAATATACAAATCCATAGACTGAGGTTCTAAATAAAATGTGATTCTCGTAACTCCAATTTCTAACTCAGCCCTGACAGGTTCTTTTAAATTTCCTTTAAATAAAAAGATACCTTGATGAACAAAAGATGTATATTTGATATTTTCAAACTTGTTATTTGATAATTCATAAAATGATAATTCAGCAGTACCGGATGATACACCTTCAATTTTACCATTGATTGTAAAACGGTTAGATACTGAAAAAACATTTAAAGTACAAAAAAGAAAAGATAAGAAGAATAATTTTTTCATTACTTTTAGTATTATAGAAAACCATTTGTATTGTAATATATTGTGATCTATTGAAACACCAAAAGATAAATGGATCGTAATCTGATTAAAACATTTTGCGGATAATCATATGGTATGATTATCCGCAAAAGTATTTTAAGCTTAAATAATAAATTGCGGTCCTTCCATCAGGCAGGATTAAAAATAAACAGCCTGCAGGGAAGCAAAAAAAATCCTATTCTTTTACGAAACGGTATTGAAATGAATCGGTTTTTGAATGTATGTTTAGCACATAGATAGCAGGTACAAGATTTTTGGTGTCAACCTGTACGATAGCTTCGTTGTTGCTTCTGTTTTTCGATTGCAACAAACAACCGTTCGTACCAATCACATCAACCATATACTCAGTATCAAGTACTTTACTAAAAGCAACATCTAAATAATTCTTTGCCGGATTAGGATAAACACGAATGTTATCGGATGTTTTTACATCATTGATTCCGCTCACAGAAGTACTTGTCACAGAAATATTATCCCAACGGGTGATGGCATTATAACATCTGACCCCAATTGCCCCGGATGCAAATGAGGCATCGGTATAATCAATTTTAGGTGTGGTCATATCACCAACATAAATTTTAATGCTCGTCCCTTTTGCAACGACCCTGACCTGATACCAGGTATTGGCAACAATAGTCATCGGAGCTGTTTTCAGAGAGGTCCAGGTACCTGTAGCTTTACCCAGTACTACATTCTGGCCTCCTGAACTGATACCAAAATAATAACCGTTGTATTCATCGGCTCCCATGGAGAGTTTGCTTGCCCTGAATATCAACCCTCCATCACCGCTGCCGCTTACCTGTACCTGCGCATCGTAGGTAAAATCGGAGAATAAAGTGGACGATTGAACTGATTTAGATCCTGAATAACCTTCCGTATTCGTAGCTAAATACTCACCGTTATCCACCATAAAACTTCCGTTATAATTTACCCAACCATTCTGAGTCCCATCTGAAAAGTCATCCTGAAATGTGGTAGAAACAAAATCCGACGTCCCGACAACCGGTATACAGGTTACACGGAGGTTCTCGGCACCAAACGGCACCATAGTCACCTGTTCGGTTGCTTCGGAGGTCTCTACAGGTCCGTAGGGTGGATCCAGAGCGAGATCGCCATTAAAAGTATATCCCCATGCCGGAATTTTTTTTGCATTGACTGTCAGGGTTACCGGAGTGGTACCCTGAATAAACGGATTAACCGGCATAGCACTTTTATTTACCACGATGGATGCTTCCGGATTGGTTTTATCCACTACCAGTCCGTAATTCCAGCTCGAAAGGGGTAATACTTCATATTCCTTGAAGCCATTCAAATAACTGGTCCGTACATTCCACTGTTCATTGATTTTAAGCGAATAAACAAGCGGACCACGTTGGACACTGACAGAATTATTCACCTCATCATTCAGAACGATACTCATTGGCAATTGGATTACTACCACATCATTGTTGCTCCAGGTGCGGTTGATGGAATAAAAGCCACCCGAAATCACACCACTTTGGACTACACCATTGACTTGCACCTGTGGACTCAGGCACCAGGCAGGAATACGCAATTTAAGCGGAAATGCAACGTCCTGTCCGGTGGTTAAGGTGAAGTTTAACTGTTCATCAAACGGGTAATTTGTTACTTCATTAATAGTGACATCGACTCCGTTACCAACTTTTGCCGTCAGGTGACTCGGGCCATAAGCCATTGCTGCCAGACCGTTATCATCGGTTGCTGCCCACATTGTTTTTACAAAATAAGGCCAGCCCATGTGTAAGTTAAAACGACAACAAGGATAACCCGACATTGGACCGGGTAACAATCCATTATCATACTCCTGCCCGAAACTGTTATTTCCGAATTGACTCTTTACCTGATTGGCCTGCGTGTAATATTGAGACGCTTTTATGTCTTTTGACATACCTCCCGGAAGTGCATTGAATGCAACTTTCTCCAACTGGTCACCGATTGTTGCATCACCCAGGATCATCTGGGCTGTCTCACAACTCTGCATTTGTTCAACGATAGCACACATCTCAAGTCCGGTCATGGCCGATTTACCATTAATCATTTCGTTCCCCGACTCCATTCCTTCCGGTTGGCCATGATCGTTCAATAAATGTTCCCGTCCCTGAATAAAGGCATCCTTATCCGCCGATAAGCCGGACTTTTGATAATATATGGAAGGCATCTTCATCGCCTGGGGAACATTTACATTGTGTTTTGGCTGAAAATCGGCCTGAAAGGACATAAATGTGTTATTTGTAAAGATCGATGTCCAGTCGTAAGCCTGTTTTTTTAACTTGTCGGCAAGTGTAAGCAAAAATGCGTCTCCTGTGCGATTGTATAACCAGAAGATGATTTCGATATTATCGCCTGCTCTTGATTCTCCCCAGCTACTGAGGGGTTGGGTATCGATGGTGTTGTTCTGATATTGAAAGTATTTTGTAAAAAACGGAATTACTCTCGCGTCATTGGTAGCATCATAGAAATCACGAATGGCATAAAGCATAGGCATCCGTGCCCACCAATCAGTGTTTTTTGGAGGTCCGAAAAATCCATTTGCCTGCTGGCTGTTAATAGACCAGTTAATCCACTTCGAAACTTTTACTTTCAGGGCTGAATCCCCCAACGTATAGGCCAAAGCAACCAGCCCCTTGGTGTAATAGGGAACACGTTCCCCACTGTCACCGGAACCGCCCAGCCAGTCACTGGTGGCGCCTAAATCGCCCGAATCATTATATAATAATTCTGCATTGCCGGTTAATCCATCTCTTTGTAACTGTAGTTCATTTAGCAACCATCCATCTGCTTTTACCACTCCTATTGGAAGTGCTGTAAACGGAACTTCAATCAACGGAGACTTATTTGTTATATAGTTCGTATTATCAGCCCTCATGGTAAAGGGCAGAATGGACAAACTCAACAAAAGGAGAATTGGATATTGAAAGCAATTCTTTCTGAATTTTATTTTTTTCATTGTGATGTGAATAAGGTAAAAATAGTATTTGAAAATGAATATATGCTGATTGATAATAAATAATTTGTTAGTTCTGCTTCACTAAAAAAAATAAAAACTTTAACAACAAGAGAACACAAGAGAACACAATAAAACAACATACATAACCACAATAGTCACAATAGGACACAATAGAACTCATATTTTTAACCATCTTCCTAAATTATAATCTTAAAATACCGTCAGGTATTTTACTTTTGTGTATTTTTACTTTTTTATTTTTTCCCTTTTGTATCCTTTTGTGACTTTTGTGGTTTAAATTATTTGTTTCTTTTAATTTAGCAAAGTAGAATTACAACTTACTTTTTAATAAAGGATATTGCCTCCTCTTCGTGGTCAGTCTGCATTTTAAGTATATACATTCCTGATGGGATAGTTGAAATATCTACCTTAGTATCAAACTTGTTTAATTTCAGCACTTCACTTCCTACAAGGTTGTAAACTCCGATGATTTCAGTTTGGGCATTCTTTCTTAAGACCGTTAATTCAGTATTTGCCGGATTGGGGTAAATTTTACAACTGTTTTGAACTGTTGGATTTTTTACATCTGCATAAATCACATTGCTTTTATAACTTAGTATTGAAATACCCGCATCGATATATTGACCTCCAATTGTTTGGTGACAATGTATTGAAATATTATTTGATCCATTTATGATTATAGCATTTTTTGCTGAATCACTCATCGGGAAAACCCCGTAACTTGTAGTATAACCTGATAATGAACTGGCTAATATCCCGTTTAAGTATATCTCGCAATCTTCATCATGATGAACCTGCAACATTAAACTGTCCAACATTGTTGGGGTTAAATTTCCAAGTGTGAAATTCTGACGGATCCATATATCGTCAGTATTCCAGGTTGTGCGGATAACTCCTCCCGGTGTCCCTGCCGTACCAAATCCACCGGTACCCGTTGCCCAGTTGGTGTCATTAAAAGTTTTAGTGTACCAATTTGCTGCAGGCTGTGTTGTTGTGTATTCCCAGTTTCTTCCGTTTACATATGAAGTTGGTAAAACATCCGTATAGTATATATTTTCATTTATTACTTTCTGATTTACAGTGTTAAATTTAGTAATGTCGGGTTTTACGATAGCCCTGTCATATGTCATAAGTCCGTTCAGCTCAGTTTCAACATCCGTAAGTTGCGTGTATACAGCTGCACTAAGCCCGGAGTTTGTTTTAAACTGAATAAGTTGATCGGCAAAAGAGCTATACATGCTAAGCAAATCGTCTGAATTATTTACCATTACATAGGTAGATCCGTTATTCCAGATATGATTTGCAACATTTAATCCAATACCTCCGAATTCACCGCAGGCTAAAATCTGCGTAGTGCTTGATGGACATGCAGGAGGTGGATAGCTATGTACATCAAGAATCTGCCCTGCACCGTAGTAATTGCCACCACTGGCCTGATTGACAAGTCTCGAAGGATCAAGTGCATTTACATCAGCTACTAAACTTTGTGTGTTTTGCTGGCCCTGGCCTTCATTGAAAATATCCCACATAATAATACAAGGGCTATTCCAGTGGGTTTGAACCATTGTTTCCAGTTCCGATTTAAATCCGGCTTCGTCAATCGGTTGAGGATTAGATGTGTATGAATCGACCGAAGGCATATCCTGCCATACCAGGATTCCCAGTTTATCAGCCCAGTAATACCAGCGGTATGGTTCAACCTTGATATGTTTACGAATCATATTGAACCCAAATTGCTTCACTTTCAATAAATCATTTTGAATAGCTAAATCGGTTGGTGCAGTATATATTCCATCAGGCCAAAAACCCTGATCCAATGGTCCGAATTGGAATAAGAACTTATTGTTTAGCATCATTTTTTGGTAACTGTCTACCTGGGCCATCGATATCTTACGCATTCCGAAATAACTTGACAATGAATCGATACTCGTTGAACCACTTTTCAATGTAATTTTCAAATCGTAGAGGAAAGGCGAATCAGGAGACCATAGTTTAGGATTCGGGACTGGAATTACTAAATCAGTATTTGCATTGCCCAAAAATGTAGTAACGGTATTAGTTCCATCATTTACTTCTACTTTTACGGTAAGTCCGGTAGTTGTTCCTGAAGTAATTGCATTGAGTTTTAAGGTTGAATTATCTACATTTGGAACAAGTTTAATATTTGAGATAGCAGTTTGAGGTACAGGTTCAAGCCATACCGATTGCCAGATTCCTGAAGTAGGTGTGTACATTATACCTCCGGGATATAAGGTTTGCTTTCCCCGTGGCTGGCCACCTGCATCAGTCGGGTCAAATGCGCGTACAGTGATTGTCTGTGCCCCACTCACTGTTAAATTGGATGTAATATCATAGGTAAACGGATCATATCCGCCTTTATGAATTCCCTCGCTTTGACCATTTATATACACTTCGGATTCATAATCAACTGCACCAAAATGAATAAGTACGCGTTGTCCCGCCCAGGCTGCAGGAATTGTGAAAGTACGGCGGTACCACATACGGTCATAATGTGACATGATCCCTGAAATCGCCGATTCCTCAGGAAATGGAACCAGTATTTTACTGGAGAGAATACCTGTTGGTACGGATTCAGTAGCACTTACTCCCGGTTGAAACTGCCAGATACCATTCAGGTTCATCCAATTTCCCCTGACCATTTGGGGACGGGGATATTCACCCAATACATTGGCGGTGTCGATGGTAGAGGCATATTGAGTCATTAAATTGGCTTTCCCCATTTTCCAGTCTGCTGCTTGCAGAAATGTGATGGATAAGCTCAACACTGTTACGAATAAACTTAATTTTAGAAATCTTCTCATGCTGTTCGATTATTATAGTATTAGTTTTTTTCAGTTTCCATCAGGCAGTATTTAGAGCTCTTATCAAACAAACTATCCCAAGCCCCTTCCGACAAGTCTGAATAAATGGCTGGGATGTAGATTACTACCATTTCTTTAAATATATAACTTTAGCTTACCACTCTTTACATCCCCTTTAGGGGCTTGGGGCGGTACATTCAGCATTCTCTATTTACATACATTTCAATTTGTTAATATGGATATAATAGCAAAAACATCCTTCAACCGACTCTTACGCCCCTCTTACTCCCTCTCATCATGGAGAGGGTTGGGGTGAGGTAGGGAATTTACATTTACAATTTGCCTTTTTTTACAGTGCTTGTTTCATTTCTTTTTTGGTTCCTCTGTCCGAATTTAGAGCTCTTATCAAACGAACTGCCCCAAGCCACTTCCGACAAGTCGGAATAAATGGCTGGGATGTTGACTACTACCGTCTCTTTAACTCCCTTTTTCAAAGGTTAAATAACTTTCAGATTCCACTCTTTACATCCCCTTTAGGGGCTTGGGGCGGTTAATGAGAAGTTTTCATCATTTAAACCAGTTATTTTTTCCGTGGCTTTTTTTTATATCTTGATGGACTACTAAGCTTTAATATCTAATAATAAGGGCATTAAATAAAAACCTTTCCGATAAACCGGAATGTACCATATTTCTGTTTTTCACCCTTAGTAGAAATGTTAAGCAAAAAATATCCTACCCTTATTCCTTTATTTATTTTCCGTTTACTTCTCTAACTTCTTACCTCTTTCATCTCGTAAGTCTGTTCAATTTTCAATTCTCCTTTTACACAACCTCCCAAAATGGGGGGTGAAAGCCTTTCTTTGAACAATTAACAAGATAGCATTATTTTGAAATCGTTTATAAGAATAGGATAATATTGATTGAACTATTAGCACATTGTTGTCATCATTGATTCATATTTCTTTTTATACTATGAATTTCGACCCCCAAGCCCCCAAATGGGGGATGTTAAGACGTAGTATCTGAAATTCATATTAACCTGATAAACTTTTAATTTCAACTCTTAACTCCTCTTACTCCCTTTCTATTTGGAGAGTTGTGGTGAGGTCAGGAGGCTTTAGTGCCATAAAAGATATTTGTATAAAGATACTGTTTATTTATTCCTTACAGTCTGAAAATCATGAAACAAATACTCCAATCCGTATTGATCCTCTCTTTTCAGATTTTAATTGTTCGTCAGGTTTGCAGTTGTTTTGCCAATCTCTTGTTTCGGTGGTATAACTACTGTTAAAGGCTTGATTTTTTTTTCATAACTCCTGAAAGATATACCGGCATCAATATATTGTCCACCTACAGTTTGATGGCAATGAATCGAAAGTATATTTGCACTATTCGGTTTTAACGCTTTTTTTGCCGGATCATTCATCTGAGAAGAAACATAACCTGAAGTATAACCACTTAAAGTACTTGCCAGTACTCCATTAATATAGATCTCGCAGTCTTCATCGTGGTGCACCAGAAGCACCAGACTGTCTAATAAATTTGGAGTTAAATTGCCAAGAGTGAAATTCTGGCGCATCCAAATGTCTGAAGTCGTCCATGATGTACGAATATTACCACCCGGTGTGCCGGTACTCCCAAATCCACCTGCAGCCGAAAGCCATTTATTATCACTGAAAGTATTAGCATACCAGTCTTCAGAAGGTTTTGTTGTGGTGTATTTCCATACATAGCCATTCACTAATGACGTAGGTAAAACTTCGGTCAGATACGTGTTTTTATAAATTGCCCGTTGGTTAATTTCATAAAATTTCTTTATATCGGCTTTTACAACTTTTCTGTCATAGGTCATAAGCCCGTTAAGCTCTGCTTCAACATCCGTCAGTTCAGTATATACTGCAGCACTCAGACCGTCATTTGTTTTAAACTGCATCAATTCATCTGCAAATTTTTCATACATGTCAAGCAGTTCTTTAGCACTTTTTATCATTACATAGGTCGGGCCATTATTCCAGATATGATTTGGAATGGTATAACCAATACCACCATATTCGCCACATACCAGAATCTGTGAAGTGCTTTTCGGACATGCAGGAGGTGGATAACTGTGTGCATCCATAACCTGGCCTGCATCATAATATCCTCCGCCACTGGCCTGATTGACAATCCTTGTCGGATCCAGTGACATGACATCTGCCACTAACTCCTTTGTACTGTGTTGTGCCTGCCCTTCATTAAATACAACCCATGAAATAATACACGGACTGTTCCAGTGAGTTTTGACCATTGTTTCCAATTGCGATTTAAATGCATCTTCATCAACAGCCGGATGTTCATCGGTATACGAATTTGCCGAAGGCATATCCTGCCATATCAGGATGCCCAATTTATCAGCCCAGTAATACCAACGATAGGGTTCAACTTTTATGTGTTTGCGAATCAAATTAAAACCAAACTCCTTGGTTTTCATTAAATCATTTTTTATGGCTAAATCTGTTGGGGCTGTATAAAGTCCATCCGGCCAAAAACCCTGATCCAATGGTCCTAACTGGAATAAGAACTTATTGTTTAACATCATTTTTTTGAAATCACCTACCTGAGCCATTGATATCTTACGCATCCCAAAGTAACTTGTCATTGAATCCAGTATTTTGTTTCCGCTTTTCAGGGTTATTTTTAAATCGTACAGAAAAGGGGAAGCAGGCGACCATAATTTTGCTTTTACGATGGGAATAACTAAATCAGTATTCGCATTTCCGGTGAAAGTTGTGACAGTTTTTGCACCATCTTTTACTTCCACTGATATTGTTTGGTTGGTGGCTGTTCCCGAAGTAAGAGCCTTTAATGTTAAAGTGGAATTGTCAATATCGGGAACTAACTTAATATCTGATATCGATGTCTGGGGAAGAGGTTCCAGCCATACAGTCTGCCAGATTCCGGATGAAGCGGTGTACATGATGCCTCCGGGACTTAATGTCTGTTTTCCACGTGGTTGTCCCCCGGCATTGGTCGGATCGGAAACCCTGACTGTGATTTCCTGGATTCCACGATGTGTTAACTTTGAGGTAATATCAAAACTGAACGGATCGTATCCTCCTTTATGAACTCCCACTGACTGGTTGTTTACAAAAACCTCACATTCATAATCTACTGCTCCAAAATGAATCAGTAAACGTTCTCCGGCCCATTTGGCAGGGACTGTAAATGTGCGGCGGTACCACATTTTATCATAATGTTTCATGATTCCTGATAAGGCTGATTCAACAGGAAACGGAACTAATATCTTACTCGAAAGCCGGCCTTTTGGAAGTGATTCCGAGATGCTGATTCCGGGTTGAAACTGCCAGATACCATTCAGGTTCATCCATTTTTCCCTGGCCATTTGTGGCCGTGGATACTCACCAAGTACATTGGCTGTGTCAACTGTTGAAGCGTATGGAGTCATTAACCGGGCTTTACCCATTTTCCAGTCTTGCGCCTGCAATACAGGAATCGATAAAAACAAACCGGTTAAGAAAAAACTAACTTTTAAAATTCTATTCATTACTTTAAATAATATGATGGTTGTAGTATTTGTTTTTATTAAAACTGAATTTTTATTCAAATCAGGATTGTTTCAATTGAAAGACATTCCTGATAAAATTGATAAATAGGCAGACATTAAGAAATATGAAATAAATAGTGTCCTGCTAGTTGGATAAAACTTCATCAACAACTGCTCTATCACCCTCTCCTTGTGAAAGGGTAGGGGGGAGGTCAGTAATTATAGATAAAAATTCATCAACCCTTAGCTCTATCACCCTCTCCTTGGGAGAGGGCAGGGGGAGAGGTCGGGAGATTCCTGAATTTATAAAGAATAAATCACGACAATCTATTGTCCCAACTACTTAATTACTTTTTTATATTCATTGACTTTCATACTGATTTTCTTTTAATATTCAGCATTTGAAATTATATACAACAAGTAAATTAATCTGACATAATAATTTGAAAAATATTAATGTCCTGTATATTCTGTCTTGGCTCTTTGTTCTTTGTACTTGCGTTCAATATATGGATAAACTATTTCTTAATAAAAGAAATAGTCTCAACAGCATGGTCTGTCATTGTTTTAAGAAAATACATCCCTGATGGTAGTGAAGAAATGTCCACCTGATTGTCCGATTTATTTACTTTCAGAACTTCACTACCTACCAGGTTGTAAATGCCGGTTAGTTCAGTATTAGAGTCTTTTCTAATAACTGTTAACTTATTCGTTGCCGGATTCGGATATATTTCACAACTGTTTTGTACGGTTGGGTTGTTTACAGCTGTAGGCAATGTCTGTTGTTTTTCGTAACTGATTAATGATATTCCTGCATCAATATATTGTCCCCCGGTTGTTTGAAGACAATGTATTGAAATATTATTCGTGCCATTTGAAATGAGTGCATTTTTAGCAGCATCGTTAATAGGAAAAATCATATAGGATGTATTATATCCTGACAGGGTTGAGGCGATTACTCCATTAATATATATTTCGCAATCTTCATCATGAAAAACTTTAAATACTAAACTATCCAGCATAGTTGGGGTTATGGTACCGGGATTAAACGATTGGCGTATCCAGATATCCGGCGTTGTCCAAAGCGTACGAACATTTCCACCAGGCATTCCTGCACTTCCAAAACCACCATTAGCCTTGACCCAGTTCGTATCATCGAAAGCAGTAGTATTCCAATCGGTTGTCGGTTGTGTTGTTGTGTATTTCCAACTTCTTGCAGCAGTCAGTGATGTGGGCAATACATCCGTTTGAAAAAGGCTCTTAGTGATAACGCCCTGATTTGTAAAGGAATATTTTGATGCAGTGCCTTTTAACATATACCTGTCATAGGTCATAAGTCCGTTTAACTCAGTTTCAACATCTGTAAGTTGTGTATAAACGGCAGCACTTAGACCATAATTAGTTTTATATTGGATTAACATATCAGCAAATGAATTATACATGGTATATAAATCAGTCATATTATTAACCATGACATATGTAGATCCTTTATTCCATATATGGCTGGCGATATTTAAACCAATACCTCCGAATTCACCGCAAGCTAAAATCTGTGAATTGCTGGAAGGACATCCGGGAGGTGGGTAGCTATGGACATCAATTATTTGTCCGGCACCTTCCCAATTGTTGCCACTGGCTTGATTCACAAGCCTCGAAGGATCGATTGATTTGACATCATTTACTAGTAACGGAGTGTCATGCTGACCCTGGCCTTCATTGAAAATTACCCAGGTAACAATACTTGGACTGTTCCAATGTGTCTTTACCATTGTTTCAAGTTCTGTTTTAAATTCGAGTGTATCAATGTCAGGATGAACATCGGTATATGAATTGGGTGATGGCATATCCTGCCATACCAGGATACCTAACTTATCCGCCCAGTAATACCAGCGGTATGGCTCAACCTTTATATGCTTGCGAATCAGATTGAAACCTAATTGTTTTACTTTTAATATATCATTGTGTATTGCTAAATCTGAAGGTGCTGAGTAAAGTCCATCAGGCCAGAAACCCTGATCCAATGGGCCGAATTGAAAAAGAAACTGATTGTTTAAAAACATTTTCTTGTAATTCCCCACTGTCCCTAATGATATTTTTCGCATTCCAAAATAACTGTTTAAGGAATCGATTGGGGTAGCCCCGCTTTTCAGAGTAACTTTTAATTTATAAAGAAAAGGTGAATTGGGTGACCAGAGTTTTGCATTTGGAACCGGAATTATTAAATCTGCATTTGCATTTCCGGTAAAGCTGGTCACTGTATTTATGCTGTCATTTATATCCACTGAAACAACTAGTCCTGTAGCGGCACCTGAAGTAGTAGCCCTGAATACAAGCGTTGAATTGTCTACATTTGGTACCAGTTTAATTTCTGAAATAGCAGTCTGAGGTATAGGTTCGAGCCATACCGGTTGCCAGATTCCTGAAGTCGGTGTGTACATAATGCCTCCCGGATTTGTTGTTTGCTTCCCACGGGGTTGACCGCCGGCATCGGTCGGATCATAAACCCTTACAGTAACTTCCTGTGCACCTGTGCCCACTAAATAGGAGGTAATGTCAAACATAAACGGATCGTATCCGCCTTTGTGGATTCCAATACTCTGACCATTAATAAATACTTCTGTCTGATAATCAACCGCATCAAAATGAAGGATGATGCGTTGTCCGGCCCAGGCTGTTGGAATTGTAAATGTACGACGATACCACATTTTATCATAATGGATCATAATTCCCGAAATAGCTGACTCCACCGGAAATGGAACTAATATCTTACTTATAAGTTTACCGGTCGGGATTGCTTCTGTCAGACTTATACCCGGTTGGAATTGCCAGATTCCATTCAGGTTCATCCAATCATTCCTGACCAATTGAGGACGGGGATACTCACCGCGTACATTTGCAGTATCAATAGTTGCTGCATACGATGTCATTAAAGCGGCTTTCTTCATACTCCAGTTTTGCCCCTGAAGTACAGGAAGGGATAAAAACAAACTCGCTATAAACAAACTAAATTTTAAAGATCTTTTCATTCTGATAAACAATTTCTGTATTTAAAGTTGATATATAGATTTCTTTTAATAAACTGATAAAAATGAATTGACTCACTCAAGTAATAAATTAAATAGTGTTCTCCTTCTGTTTTAATTAAAACTTCTGCAACCCTGGGCTCTATCGCCCTCTCCTTGGAGAGGGCAGGGGGAGAGGTCGGATTTCAGGAAAAATAATATAAGATATTATATTGTTCCAACTACTTAAGTAATTAATAATTAATAATTGCCATGTTGTTGAAATTTAAGTTCTTGTAGATTAACAAACAGATCATTAAATACCGTTAGGTATTTTACTTTTGTGTGCTTTTCTATTTTCTATTTTTTACTTTTTGTGCCTTATGTGGTTCTGTATTTTTTCTTTTTGTGCGCTCGTGTTGTGGTTGTCTGGTCTTAAATAGTAAATAAATTTTGTGTTTTTCTATTGTGACCTATTTCCGATAAATCGGAATCTTCGATGTGTATATTGTGGTTCAGTCTTTTAATTTTTAATAAAGGAAATATTCTGAATAACCCTGTCAGTTTCTGTTTCCATAAAATACATCCCCGGACTTAGAGCCGAAATATTAACCTGTGAATCGAATTTATCTAATTGAAGTACTTTCCTCCCAAGAATATTATAGATCCCTATCAACTCCGTTTGAGGACTTTCTCTCAAAACCGATAGCTCAGTTGAAGCCGGATTGGGATATAATTTGCATTTGTTTTCTGTTGTGACATTCGCTATTCCTGTACTTGAAGATACCTCGTAACTCCTTTCAGAAATACCTGCATCAATGTATTGTCCGCCTGTTGTTTGATGACAATGAATTGCGATAACATTGGAACCATTGGGTATGATTGCATTTTTTCCCGCCGCATTGATAGGGAAAAACTGATAGCCGGTATTAAAACCGCTTAAAGTAGATGCCAATACTCCGTTGAAATAGATTTCACAATCTTCATCGTGAAAAACATATAATTCAAGGGTGTCAATATCAGCAGCCGACAAACTACCCGGGTCAAACTGTTGACGTATCCAGATGTCGGATGAAGTCCAGCTTGTACGAACATTTCCACCGGTCATACCTGTTGAGCCGAAACCGCCTAAACCTGATTTCCATCCTGTATCGTTGAACGTAGTGCCGTACCACGTACTTGTTGGTTGAGAGGTCGTATATTTCCAGCTGCGGCCGGTTTCAAGCGAAGATGGCAGTACTTCAGTGATAATAAGATTTTTGTTAATTACATTTTGATTCGTTTCCAACAGAGTTGCTTTATCCATTTTACAAACTGCACGGTCGTACGTATAAATGCCGTTTACTTCCACTTCCACATCGGTAATTTGGGTGAATACTGCTGCACTGAGTCCATTATATGATTTAAACTGCATTAGGCTTTTGGCATAATCCTGATAGGTATTCATTAGATCGTCTTCCGTATTTACCATGATAAAACTTAAACCTGTGCCCCAAAGATGGTTTGGAACATTAAGCCCAATGCTGCCAAACTCTCCGCAGGTTAACGCCTGTGTGGTACTAACAGGACACCCGGGCCCCGGATAACTGTGCATATCCAGTATATTCCCCACACCAAAATAATCACCCCCGCTGGCTTGGTTGACTAAACGGGTAGAATCAAGGGACATGACATCGGATACCAAAGCAGGAGTGTCATGTTGTCCTTGTGATTCATTGAAAACCACCCACATAACGATACTTGGACTGTTCCAATGGGTTTGCACCAACTTTTCCAACTCCGATTTGAATTGTGTTGTATTGATAGTCTGCGGTGAACCGGTGTATGAATTTGAAGAAGGCATATCCTGCCACACCAGTAAACCTAACTTATCGGCATAGTAATACCATCGGTAGGGCTCCACTTTGATATGTTTACGCACCATATTGTAGCCGAATGCTTTGATATTTTGAAGATCAAAAAGCATGGCCGAATCGGTAGGAGCAGTATAAACACCATCAGGCCAGTATCCCTGGTCGAGAGGACCAAACTGAAAGATGGGTTGGTTGTTCAGGAAGAGTTTTTGTACATTTCCAACCTGTTTCATGGATATTTTTCGCATACCGAAATAACTCCCAAGCGAATCAATCGGAGTATTGCCACTCATTAGTGTTATTTTCAGGTTATACAGGAATGGAGAGTTTGGCGACCACAGTTTTGGATTGGTAACAGGAATCCTTAAATTGGAATTGGCAATTCCGGTAAGCTGAGCCACAGTGTTGGCGCCATCTTTTACCTCAACTCTGACTGTAAGACTTGAATCATTTCCTAAAGTAACGGCTTTAATTACCACCGACGAATTATCCAGATCAGGGACTATTTTAAGATCGGAAATTGAAGTTTGTGGTACCGGTTCAAGCCATACAGGCTGCCAGATACCCGAACAGGCAGTGTACATAATACCACCCGGAGTTAATGATTGTTTACCACGTGGTTGTCCACCTCCATTAGTGGGGTCGTTTACCTTAACATCTATTTCCTGTAACCCGCTGTCTTTTAATTTAGAGGTGATATCGTAGGTAAACGGATCGTATCCTCCGATATGAATCCCTACAGCTTGTCCATTTATGTAAACTTCTGATTCATAATCCACGGCACCGAAATGAACAAGTATCCGCTGTCCTGCCCACTCTGCCGGGATAGTAAATGTACGGCGATACCACAAATTGTCGTAATGGGTCATAACACCCGAGATAGCAGATTCAACAGGGAATGGAACCAGTATCTTTTGAGAAAGTGTTCCTGTTGGTAAAGTCTGCGAAAAACCTGTCCCCGGTTGAAATTGCCAGATTCCATTCAGGTTCATCCAATTCTCCCTGACCATTTGTGGACGGGGGTATTCACCAAGCACATTTGATGTATCTATTGTTGATGCAAACGAAGTCATTAACGGTGCTTTCCCCATTTTCCAATCCACACCATAAGCTAACAGGGTCATCATACACATGACAGTGAGTAGAAAATGAAACTTACCGGGCTTTCTCATTTTAATAATAAATATATAATATTAGATTTTGAAACAAATGGTTAAGACTGATTAGATAATCTTTTATTATAATAAAAAGAACCATTAATCAACTAAAAATGCCAATTGGATATTTTTCTGTAAAATTACTCTCAGGATGGGGATTCCAAGGACAATTATGATTCATAAAATATCAAAATCGGACCAATTATCAGTTAAAAGCAATAGAATATCTAAGATGTCGTTGATTTTAAAGGAAAAACTTCAGTTATTTTCCAACCTCGCTTTTTACTACTCCTATATGTTCAGGTTAGGGTAAGAATGATTTTGATAGCCATTTCTACTTCCGGTAAAGAGTAAAACCTGACATTCTCATTCTCATGCTATATGATTCGGTCTGTTGAGTTGATATTCATTTCCCGGGTTTTGAACTTCCTGTTAGACCATTTCCTGTAAAGATTTGCTCCATTTCTGGTTTTAACTTTATTAACATTGCGTTTTGCCCAAAGCTCCCGTTTTGGTTCGGAGTTCCCTTGGACTTCCCTCGGACTTCCCTTTGGGACTCCTTTGGGTTTGTCTTTTTGATCAACGATCCGATTCAATATTGATGAAGGACTTATTTTATAAAAAATTATTGACTAATGTTAAACTATTTCCTGATTTATTTCCGTATTTTCAGGTAAAACAGTATATTTGCCGTTAGTTAAAAAACTTGGTTCTACTGGGTTTGTTGTAAAAATATTTGAGTAAAAAATATCTCACGACAATTCCGACAGGTCGGAATCTGCGAAAGTCACATCGAAGATTCAGATTTATCGGAAAAAGTTCACAAAAATAAAATATAAAAGGGACAACAAAATACAATAGAAATAAACACAAAACAAACAGAATAAACAACCACAAAAGCCACAAAAGAAAACAAAAGGATAAATTCTTAACGAAATGAACATACTGTTCTAAAACATTCTTTTGTGTTCTTTTTTATTTGTTTTGTTTCCTGTTGTGGTTTTGCATTTTATTTTGTCCTTTTTATTGTGTGTTTTCTATTGTGTACTATGTGTGGTTATTTTTTCTTCTGTTGTATCCTTTTGTGGTTATGTGTTTTTTTCTTTCTTTTTATTTTTGTGGTTAGATTTTTTTCTTTACACGAAAACCGGTTGTACCAAAAACTTATTGAAATTCTGCCGATATGAAAAAAAACAGTTTAGTTGCCGCTCTCTTTCTGATGGTTTTTACTACCATGATCTTTTCACAACAAACAACCCATCCGATAGAAAAACGCTGGTTAACAGTGGAAGAACTTGCCGCTAAGCAATTACCCGAATCGGCTTTGAAAGAAGTGGAAGCCATCCTTTTACAGGCAAAAAGAGAGAAAAACTCTGTGGAAGTGATCAAGGCAATGGTCTATAAAATGCGTTTTACCCTCGATAAAAATCCTGATGAAGCGCCAGCCCTGATTCGTGATTTTGAAGCTTTCACCGCTAAAAGTACCGACCCTGCCGAACGGGCTCTCCTTCATTCCATGACCGCTGAACTCTATGCCCAATTCTACCAAAAGGATGCCTATACCATTAACAACCGCACAGAACTGAAAGGTTTCGTACCGGAAGATATGAAGGAATGGACAAAAAATATCTATTTCGATAAAATCTGCATGCATCTGGCCGCTTCCATGGAAAACCCTGCAGTATTACAGCACACCGATGCCCTGAAATTTGCCGCCCTAATCGAAAAAGGGGACGATAGCCGGACAATACAACCTACTTTGTTTGATTTTTTGGGAAATAGAAGAATAGATATTTTACAAAAAACAGATGAACTTACTACAAGTAAGAACCCACTTACTGATTATAATTATTTTATTGATGCAGACCAATTTATAACTCTAAAATTAGATTCGGCTTTTGATAAATCAATTGAAAATAACGTTGTTCAAACCTACCAAAGCTTATTGAATTTTAGGATAAAAGCTGCTAACGCTGCTGCCTTTCTAAATCTAAATCTGGATCGACTGGAGTATTTTCATTCACATTCAAAAAATGTAAATGCCGATAGCCTTTATCTGGAGGCATTAAACCGGTTAATTAATAAATATTTAAAAAACGAATTAGTTGTTGAAGTGCTTGCAGAAAAGGCTGCATATTTTTTAAACAAGTCAGATAACACGAATGATAATGAAAGTTTAGAAATTAAAAAACAATTGGCAATTTATAAACATATAGCTTATAATACGTGTAATTATGGCATTGAACATTTTCCAAAATACAAACGCATTGGATTATTGATGAATATAAAAAAAGAAATCAAAAAGAAAGTAATAAATATAAGTTATAATCAGGTAACAAAATTTGATTCAAACCTGAAAGTGAAAATTAACAGCTCTAATATCAGTTCCTTGCAATTATCTGTTTATCGGATTAATGCTTCGGCATTGGAATATTACAAATTGAAAGAGAAAAATAATCGTACTTATCCTGACCGGACATTAGTAGAAACCAGACAGATCGCTATAAAACAGGATCCTGACTTCGGTATTGTAAATTCAGAAATTGATATAAAACCGAAAGGTTATGGTATTTATGATTTTAAACTTGAAATGAAAGGAAATAAGAAATCGAGCGATCGTGCAAAAGGCTCATTTACTGTTTCTGACCTTGCTTTTATTAAACGAATAAATACTCCTAAAGTAGAAACTCTTTATGTGTTGGATAGAATTACTGGACAACCTGAAAAGGATGTTCAGGTAAAAGTATATAATCAAAAATGGACAGGATCGGGTTATAGCTTGAATTTAGTAAATACGGTAAAAACGGATATTACAGGATTCTGCAGTTATACTTCTGATTTGGATAATTCAAATGACCTGACCTTTTTTGAACGTGGTAAAGATGTTTTTTTTAATTCAAGACAAAACTCTTATTATCGCCCGGATATCAAAGTTGAAAATGAAAATAGAAAGTTAAGTTTTTTTACAGACAGATCCATTTATCGTCCCGGACAAACGATCTGTTTTAAAGGAATTGCCTACTATTCATCCGCTAAAAAACAGGATGTAGCTTCTAATGATGAATTTGATGTAGAATTGTTTGATGCCAATTCACAGAAAATATCATCTAAAAAATTAAAGACCAATGAATTCGGCTCTTTCGCAGGTGAATTTGTTTTACCAGATGGAGGTTTGAACGGATCATATTATATACGAGCTGAAGGTACATATAAAAGTTTTTTGGTCGAAGAATATAAACGCCCGACATTTGAAGTAATGGTTGATAAACCGAAATCGGAAATTCAGTTTGGTGATAAAGTCTCAGTTAAAGGAAAGGTAAAAGCATATGCAGGATATAGCATTGGGAATGCCAATGTAAAATATCTGATAGTGCGGCGTGTTCATCATTTTTGTTGGTGGTATAGCGAGCCTGATGAAGAAATTTTATCCGGGACGACAAAAAGTGACAAAGATGGAGCATTTAATATCTCTTTTATTCCTCTGAAAGGCAAATCAAACAATCCGGTTTCCGGTGACAGAGCGTATACTTACACCATTTATACTGATGTTACCGATACGAAAGGTGAGACACAGCAAGGCGAACAAATGATCTCGGTTGGTGATAAATCGTTGTTTATCCTGGCAGATGTGCCTGAAATGATAAATAAAAAAAATAAGTTTATACAGGATATAACTACAGAAACCATTAATGACGAGAAGATTAATTCCGAAGTCAGGTATTCGATTTATCGATTGGCTGATTCAAATGAGTATAGCGAAAGCCTCAATGAAGCAAAAGACTTAAAAGAAATCGAAAAAACTTTATCCGGAAGTTTTAATACAAAAAATGAAAAACTTGAACTGAATTTGAGTAACCTTTCTTCGGGAAGGTATAAATTTGTATTTGTTGCGAATGATTCATACGGTAAAGAGGTGAAGCTTGAACGGACTTTTATCCTTTTCAGTAAGGATGATAAACGCCCTCCTGTAAAAAGCTATGTTTGGCTTCCTACAGCTAAAATCGATTGTTCAGAAGGTGACACTGCACATATTCAATTTGGTACTTCGACAAAAAAATCTACAATACTCTATGAGTTAATGCAGGGAAATCAAGTCCTGGAAAGTCGTTGGATTCCCTTTACTGACGAAATAAAATTATTTGATATCCCTTTTCTGAAAAGTTATAGAGAGGGTATCACTGTCATGTTTACTTTTATAAAAGATGAGCAGCTTTTTACCCGATCGATTCAAATTGTCAGGAAAGTAATTGAAAAGAAACTTACCCCAAAACTAAGTGTCTTTAGGGATAAACTTCAACCGGGGGAAAAAGCCATATGGGAAATTACAATCCCTGAATGTTCCAGCACTAAAAAAACGGCAGAATTGATGGTTGATATGTATGATGCATCATTAGATATCTTCGGTATAAATGGTTGGTACTTTAATCCCGGTTTTAAAGAACATTTTATGTATTCTCCGATATGGTCGGCTAATTCATTTGAAGTGGAAAATGATAATACCTCTTTTTCGAAAAACTATAATATTGTGCAGGAATTCCATTTTGATGAAATGAACTGGTTTGGCTTGGATATGAATGCTTATTATGGTCGAAGTCGATTAAGACTAAGGTCTTCTGTGAAATTTACTGCACCTGTCATAAAAATGGATGAAGAGGTGATTTCATTGGCAGATGTCAAAGCAAATGTTAATCAGGTAGTAGACGGAGCACTTTATGATAAAGTTGAACCAGGAACTAAAATGGGCAAAATAGAAAATAGCCAACCAGTCCATCTCCGCACCAACTTTAACGAGACAGCCTTCTTCTATCCGCAGTTACGAACCGATAGCCTGGGCAATGTGAAGTTTACCTTTACCGCCCCCGAAAGCCTTACACGTTGGAATGTGAAGATGCTGGCTCATACAAAGGATCTGTACGTTGGCCAGGGTGAAGAGCAGGTAGTAACCCAAAAAGACCTGATGGTGCAAATGAATTTGCCGCGTTTTGTACGAAAATCAGATAAATTAATATTGAGTGCAAGTGTCACAAATCTTACAGATAAAGAACTCACTGCCATTGTGCAGTTTGAAATGTCAGACCCGGCTACCGAAAAGACAATAACCCTGAAAGATAACGCCCCAAAGACTGTTACCCTTGCAGCCAATGAAACCAAACCGGTTGAGTGGGAGATAAGTGAATTTTCACCCTATGAACTGGTGACCTGTAAAGTTAAAGCCCGTGCCGGTGACTTTAGTGATGGAGAGCAAAAGTACCTCCCTGTGTTGCCGGATAAGGTGTTGGTAACCGAAAGTATGCCCCTCACCATACGGAATAATCAGACCCGGACATTCAGTTTTGAAAGTCTGCTTAAAAACGGATCGAATGTGGATACAAAAAACCTGACGGTCGAATTCGCCTCCAACCCGGCGTGGTACGCCGTGCAGGCATTACCGACATTGGCTGCTCCCGAAAATGATAATGCTATCGACTATTTCGCAGCTTACTATGCCAACACACTGGCAGGATCTCTTGCCAACACCAGTCCGAAAATAGTAGCTACTTTCGACCGGTGGAAAAATGCAGGGGGCAGTCGTGAAGCATTGTTATCGAACCTGGACAAAAATACGGAACTAAAGAATATGCTGCTGGAAGAAACACCCTGGGTGATGGCTGCAAAAGATGAAACGGAACAAAAAAAGCAAATCGCCTTGTTGTTCGACCTGAACATGCAAAAGAACCAGGCACAACAATACATGGATAAACTGATATCCCTGCAAATGCCTTCGGGTGGTTTCTCATGGTACAGGGATATGCCCGAAAGCCGTTATATTACCCAGGAAATAATGCTGAACCTTGGCCGGCTAAACAGGATGACAGGCGGCAAAACTCTCACCTCTTACCTCTTGCCTCTTACCTCTGCACTAAAATACCTGGACATGGAAATCGCCCGTGACTTCGACAACCTGAAGAAGTATAATAAAAACTACGATAAGGAAATGTCCATCGACAATATGCAGCTCTTTTACCTGCATACCCGTTCAGAGTATCCTGACATTCCGGTCGCTGCATCAGCTCAGGAAGCAGTGAAGTTCTATACCGCCCAGTCCGAAAAGTACTGGACCAGCCTGACACTTTACGGGAAAGCAATGATGGCTGTGGTTGCACAACGAAACGGGAAAACAAAGATAGCGAACAATATACTCGGGTCGTTAAAAGAAAATGCACTGAAAACGGATGAATTGGGAATGTATTGGGCTAAGAACACTCCGGGATATTTCTGGAATGAACAATCGGTTGCTATCCAGGCTGCCATCATTGAAGCATTTGCAGAAGTGACTAAAAACAACGCTGATGTGGATGAAATGAAACTCTGGTTGTTAAAACAAAAACAAACCCAACGTTGGAATTCACCTTTAGCGACGGTGGATGCAATCTATGCAATCCTGCATGATGGCTCTGATTGGCTGGCAAATCAGGGAACTGTGAAAATCACGTTGGGTAATACTCTGTTGCAACCACAATCGGTAGAAGCAGGAACAGGCTATTTTAAACAAACTATCACTGCTGCAGAAGTCCGTCCGGATATGGGGAAAGTGACAGTGTCTGCCAGTGAGGGCTTCACTTCGAGTGAAACCCTCACTAAGAGTTCTATTGGCTGGGGTGCCATGTACTGGCAGTATGTTCAGGAACTCGATAAAGTAACAGGTCAGAGTGGTCCGTTAAAGATAACAAAGAAATTATTTGTTGAGAAAATGACTGCTACCGGTAAAACCTTGTTACCAATTGAGCAGACTGAATTGAAGAAAGGGGATAAAGTGATTACAAGGTTAGTGATCACCACCGACCGGAACCTTGAATTTGTGGCTTTGAAGGATCTGCGTGCTGCCTGTTTTGAACCGGTAAATCAACTCTCCGGTACCCAATGGAAAGAAAGAGTGTGTTATTACCAAACCATCAAGGATGCTTCCACACAATTCTTCTTCTCTTATCTTCCAAAAGGAACCTATGTATTCGAATACGAATGTTGGGCTAATTCCGCCGGTGAATATTCCAGCGGGATTGCTTCCCTGCAATGCCAGTATGCACCGGAGTTTGTAAGCCATACGGGAGGGGAAAGAATAGTGGTAAGGAGTAAGGAGTAAGAGGAAAGGAATGAGGAGCAAGGAATGAGGAATGAGAAGTGAGTGTAAGTAAGAGGTAAGAGAAGATAGTAGTACAAGGAGAATCAGGAATGAAATAAAAAAATAAAGAAACTGATGGTCAATGGCTTTGCCCCTCTCCCGATAGCTATCGGGATTGGGAGAGGGGGCTGGGGGAGAGGTCGGTATTTCAATGAAGTAAAAAAGTAAATCTGTAAACAAATTTCAGGACGGTGCAGAATCAGGAATGAGGAATGAGAAATGAGGAATGAGGAATGAAGAAGTAATGAGGAATGTGTCTTGTATCGGCTAAAGAATATAGAATAAATAATAAAGGTCTGCGAAGTGGATTTATTAACCGTCTGGATTGATAGCACAATTTGTTATCAATTGCAACAAAAAAATATAAAAACAGAATATGTGAAATTGAGGGAGGTAGTTAAATCAGAAACTATAAGATTAAATGGCAAAATGATTCAATGAAATAAAAAACTTTCTTTGTATTTATTTATAAATTCGACTCGTTCATTATTTAGATGTATAAATCTGCTAATTATGCATATAATTATAAATGAAAGGAAGTTGTTGGATAAATGTTTATTGGGATTCCAAGCCACATTTTTCGAAAATGGCATATTCCAGTCCTAAAACATTTTGGGTTGAAAGTTCATTTATATTTAATTCACCCAGTAGTATTTGCCTTGCTTCTTTTAAAATAGGAATGTCTTCAGGGTGAGAATTAATAAAGTCTTCCCACATCTCCTTGAGTATGAGATTGGGATTAAGTACGTAGTTAATGAAATCATCATTAACCAGAAAGCTTCGTAACCGATTATCTGTAATTGTATTCACGAAATTGCATTTAATTTATAATTAAGACGCAAATTCAGTTCTTTTTGTACTCAATAAAACAATTCTTTTTATAATTATACTGCGCAGGTACGCAATTTCGAAATTCCACGATGAATAAGATTACGAACTGACTGGTAATTCATGTCCATTATAAAACAAATCTCTTCGTATTTTTTTTCTTCAATATAGTATAAAATGATGGCTTTACGCTGACGTGGAGATAATTGATCCAATATTTTGGTTACGAAAACATTATCCAACATTTCTTTTTCATTGTCAATATAATCTTTCTCTATATTGTCACTTGAAATAACGTCAAGTTCATCAACCGCCACATCCGAAAGATTTACCCGTTTCCGGCTTTCGTCGCACAATTTATTTTTTAATGATATGATAATATAGGATTTGAAATTTGCAACTGTACTAAGTTCTGTTCTCTTGTTGTAGATTTTAACGAATACATCCTGAATGCAGTCTTTAAGCAACTCTACATCGGTCGTTAATTTGCAACCATAATTGTAGAGTAAATTGACGTGCAGGTTATATAATTTTGAAAATGCAGCTATATCCCCGTTTATAAAATTACCAAGTAATTCGGATGTCTGAACATCGGTATTAAGATAAGGTGATTTATTTGTGTAAGTATTTTCCATCACGGTACTATTTAAATTGGTTACTAATTTTAATGCAACAAAAATACAGAGTTGCCTTATCAAGCCGTTGGAAATTCTGATTTGTATGTAGTAAATTTAGGTAATATGCTTTAGAACATGTTTTTGTGTTAATATCACGGTTTTTATAAACAAAATGTGCCGAAACAACTTTTCGGTTGTCCCGGCACATGAAATAAAAATTCTTTTAAAAGAGACGGTTTAAATTATTTTTTTTGAAACCAATATACTCCAGTCCTTGGTGCAGTTGCATTTAGATTAAATATCAGGTTTCCGTTAATGGATTTATTCACTATGGAAATCATGCCAGATTTGCTGTCAATGTATTTAAGCTGGTATTTTCCTTGTTCCAGTTGGATAGGAATTATTGACTTCGATTGGGCGAAAATGATAATTCCAGTACCAGATTTTACCAACATCTTATATTCATCAGAATTCACGTTCTTTACATCCATTTGAGCAGCAGCTCTTAAGAACTCTTTATCAGTTACTGGCAATACAGGACAAGATCCTCCGGCCATAAATACAGCCCATGCCATATCGGGATAATTTTCCGTATCATAAATTACAGCTTTATCAGGAAATTTAGTGCGGTATTCATTTACTGCTTTATAAGCATCTTTAAAAGTCACTTTTCCTACTTTTATTACCCGGGCAAATTGACGTGGAGCCAAATTTAATCCTCCATTAGGTGCGTAAACTGTACCATCGCTTTTATAATGCCAGTAACGAATATCAATAACATCAATCAATGAGGCCCGTTTTGGGTCGGCTAGGATAGAATCCTGAACATCTTTTGTCGTACTCAAAGCAATAGTTGCTTTTTTGCCTGTCTCTTTTTGCCATTCGTCAATCACATCCAACCAGAAACGTACAAATTTAAGCGGTCCGGTAAATTCAGCACTTATCAGCTGAATAACGTTTTTGTTATCGGCAAAATTATTCAGACACCAGCGAATATAATTACGGTAGTATTCCCTTCTGACAGGGACTGAAATATCGTAAAACATATCGGCCCTGTAGATACGTTTGTCGCCTGCGAAGTTAACCGGTTCCGGAAAACCAAGGTCATTAATATTATTGGCTGATCTCCACGGACAATCTACCCAATGAGCTCCGGCTTCGATAATATTATGCTGGAAAAAATTCTCGTGATATAAAAGTATTCCATTTTTTTCAGCTTTATCGGCAAACTCTTTTAGTCGGTACCAATACCATGCATTCGGACGATTCAGATCGTACTTAGATAATCCATCCCAGGCAATTCCTTCGCCACTTCTTCCAAATGGTTGTTCGTAAAATGGAGCCCAAACATCGCCATCGCGCTCGCGAACTCGTTCGTGGTCGTCTCTTCTGCGATCAGTCCATAGACCATAATTATGATCCAGAACTGAAAAATTATTTCTTTTCAAATTTGAAACCACAGAATCAATCCGGTCGGTGAGTCCAAAGCCTTCGCGTCCGGGAACAAAACGTGTTACACCTGGTTTTGTTAAGTTCGAGTCAATGTATTTCGGTTTCAATTTCCCGTTCCACCATTGAACATCAAGCTTTCCGCCAGAAATTAATGCTCCATCGCAAACAATACGACCATTCACAATTCCGATCTCAGGAACATTGGCTTTGAACTTTAATGGTTTGCTTTTCAGGTTATCTACTGTCAGAAGATTTGTATGACCGACAGAAGGTATGAACACGGCTTGTTCAATCCATTTTTCCGTTGTTAGGAGTGGTATGTATGATTCTTTTACCATCTTCGTAGCTTCTTTGATGGAAGGACTACTGGAAGCATCATCGGTATTCCTGGGTAAAATACGTCCCCGTGACGAAACATCCTGATTCAATCGAGCTGCAAGTTGTGCGTAATAAATACTTCTGGGTTGTACATGATTATTTGAATTAGCCCACTGACCATCTCCGGAAAACTGTGCCCAACATCCGTATGCCCTGTTTTGTGCATCTTTTGAAGGCGAATAACATTCAATTTCTGAAGCACTACATTGCCAGAAAAGGCTGTTTGATGTTCCCCAACCTGCACCATTCTTACTTTGTCCCAAATTCTTAAAAGTCAGATTCTGTCCATCTATATTTACAATATCAAACAACAATCCGCATGACCAGGCATCGATAGCTCCACTGAATCCTAGAGATCCTTTCGATTCACATTGTACAAAAGCATTTGGACCCGGAGCACAATATCCGGCTGCAAAATCATTTATCCCATTTTCGGAATAGCAACGTTGAAACAGGTTTTGTTGCCCCATCGTATAAAATATTATCCGTCGGAAACCTGCAATTTCAGAAACAGGATTGAGCGAAATACAATCTTCAACCGTAATTTTCGAAGATGTGGGTTGAAGAAAAACTGCATTTCCTGCAAAATTATTAAAGTCTATTTGACGAACCCAACAGTTTTCGGCATTTTCAACTGATACTCCGGTCCAACAATGATCTTCATCTTTGGGGTATTTTTTATTATAATCGGACGTCATTGTCAGATTTTCTACCCCTGATTCGGAAATACGTCCGTTCCAGACATATTTAGTTACAATTGCACCACCAAATTCTGAATCTATTGCTACTGTAAGAGGTGCATCTATTGTAACTTCATTTCCGGTAATCGCAGTAACAGTCCTATCCCAACTGACATCCATATCACCTTCTTTCCATCCCAAAGAACTGATTCCACCTCCAAAAACATCGCATCCGACTGATTGTATCCATTTATTGGTACATGGGCGGACAATTTTTAATCTGTCACCAACTTTCAATCCTGAAACAGAACTTATTTCAAAAGTTCTTTCATTTACAGGCACATAATTGGATGTAACTTTGAATGTGTCTTTAGACACCAGATTGTTTATGCCTTCAATGTGTAAAACAGCTGAACGATCAACTCCCTTCTTTAACAAAACGGTTTCATGTTTATCGGAGCCTCTCAAAATGACACCTGAAGTTTGTATCCAAAGGTTCTTTTCAAGATTGAAAGTGCCTTTATCCAATAGTACTGCTCCTCGAAATCCATGGTTATCCGGTTTCAATCCGGAAACGTAATTAATGGCTCGTTGGATAATTTCCGAAGCATTGCCTTCAATATGAGGAACAAAAATTATGTTTTTAACGTTAGGAATATCCTGCTCAGAACTTTTGTAGCCGCAATAAGAAAAATCGAGAATCCGGTTCCCTTTTGCATCCTTGATGTAAGTTATTATATTATCTTTCACTTTCAATGGAAAGTCCTGGGCCTTAGCAGACTGAAATGTGCTTATAAAAACAGCACAGTATGCTACAATATAAAATTTAAGATTATTCATTTATAATGATTTATTTTGAAATTTAAGACTGGAATTACATCAAACTTTTAATTCCGGCAAGAGTTTCGTGATTATTTTTGAGGTTTTTCCAGTCAACTTTCTTTTTCGGATCAATTCCGTTGATATATTTTTCAATATTGGTATAACCGTCTCCATTACAATCTTTCACAGCATCAGTCGGGTCGTAGGGGTTCAGACCATTTGCAATTTCCCAGGCATCAGGCATCCCGTCGTTATCAGAGTCAACATAGGGTTGTCCTTTGTATTCAGGAAGACCTCCAACCTGACGTATATCCGTGATAATTCCTTTTTTATATGAATCAACAGGCAACCGTCGTTTAACATACTTAGGAACATACAATGGAGCATTTTCAACATAAATAGCTTTACCTGTAATTACTGTTTTAATAATCCGGGAGTCAATTGCATCGCGTTTAGGAAAGTTAGCACCCACATTTTGCAATACAAATTTGTAAGCATCTTTAGTACTCATAATTGTTACTTCCGACATTACAAAAGGCTTATTCACTTTAATCTTTTGAACAAAATCGGCAATTTTAAATTCTTCTGACAGTTGAACTCCACCATCCCAATTGTTTTTAGTGACTTTTTTGTTACCCTCTATTATATTCCCTGCAACATAAGCCTTACCAAATGTAATTGGTTTACTTTTATCCCGTCCGGATTCAGGTTTTAAAATCCGATATGATATTGGTTTGTCAAGTGGAGTAATCGGACCTGGTTTAAAGTAGTTGTTGATAATGTTAAATAAACTTTTACTATCTCCACCATCAATTGAACGATTCCACCAATTGAATATAACATTATTCACAAAGTTAAATCCTCCATCCATTCCTACCGAACAGTTACGGCTAATGTTTGAAGCATAAAGATTGCGGGTAAACATACAATTGTGACCACCACAGGTAGAACCAAAGGCGTGATTATAGGTATCCAATCCTTCTGAAAAAATAGAATTTTGAATGGTAATATTTACTGTTGGTAGTTTTAAACCATATCCATTAGCTCCACGATTATAAACATGGCGATAAATTGACATATTTTCATCTAATCCCCAGCAGGCAGAGCAGTGGTCTATCATGATATTTCCAACCGGATTTCCTCCAACAGCATCATCCCGATCTGCAACATCCTGTGAGCCACGTCGAAAACGCATATAACGCAGAATCACATCATGAGTATCAATTAAAAATGAAGCACCTGTAACACAAACTCCATCACCGGGAGCTGTTTGTCCGGCAATAGTCAGATAAGGTGCACGAACATGTATTGGGGTTTTAAGACGAATGATTCCGGCAACATTAAACACAATAATACGCGCACCTCCAATTTCGCAAGCTTCACGGAAAGTACCCGGACCTTCATCGGCTAATGATTTTACTACAATTACTTTTCCTCCACGTCCTCCGGCTGTAAATTCTCCACCACCTTCAGCTCCGGGGAAAGCTGGCAGATCAGATTTCAATAAATCTTCGGGTTTCGCTGCCCATGGTCGGTATGGACGACCGGCTTCCGCTTCTTTCATCACAATAGGCAATGCTTTTTGCCATGCCAAATCCGATTTTCGATCTATTTCTGCTTCCTGTCTTGCAGCTCTTACTTTGATGGAGTCAGGAATTATTGGGTATTGAGCCAAAACAGGCAATACAGAAACAGTTAATACCAATACTGATAAAACTTTTTTGAACTGATTTCTTTTCATTAGGATCTATTTTATTTACTTAAAACGAATAAGAAACCCTTTTGTAATCAGCTATATCACTTTTTTCTGTATTTGCTTATATATTCAGTGGGGGTTTGGTCATATTTCTTCCGGAAACATTTGCCATAATAGCCAGATTCCTTAAATCCGACTGCAAATGCAACTTCTGAAATAGTCATATCGGTATTTTTTAGCAATTCTATCGACTTGCTAAGTCGAATTTCCTTTATGGTATCAACCGGTGCCAACCCAGTCAGACTCTTGAGCTTTTTAAAAAATGCTGAACGGCTCAATCCAATATTATCTGCAATTGTATCGATATTAAAGTCACTGTTATCGATATTTTTCTCAATGACCTGATGAATCTTATCCAGAAACTGAATATCTTTTTTCATAAGATAATTTTCGTACGTATCATTGTCTTCCGGCTCTTTAGTTTTATCCTGTTTCCAGATTTTATCCCGGAAAACTTTTCGATCGCTAAGCAATTGTTCGATACAGGCAATTAAATATTCTTTATTGAAAGGTTTTGTAATATAAGCATTTGCCCCCATGTTAATGGCTTTTATCTTCTCCTCCTCATCATTCTTGGCTGTTAGAATAATAACCGGAATATGACTGATCTGGAAGTCATTCCGAATATGTTGAAGCATTTCAGTTCCTGTCATCTCAGGCATCATTTGGTCGGTAACTACTATGTCGGGATGATAAAGACTTACTTTTTTTAATCCCTTAACTCCGTTTCCGGCAATGTAAACTTTATATTTATCTTCCAGTTGAAGCTTTAGTAAATCACATAGATCTTTATTATCTTCCACTACTAATAATGTAGGTAAATCATTCCTGTTTTCTGCCGTATCATTCAATAAATTTTCTTCAGTTTCATTGTCGTTTTCAGTATTAATACCGGATGGTTCAGAGACAGTATCACTTACATAAAAGTCGACTTCAGAAGGATTATAATGGTCTTTTCCTAAATTTAATTTTATAGTAAATACTGTGCCTTGATCAGGTTTACTTTCAGCTGATATACTGCCATGGTGCAGGTTGACAATTTCTTTCGAAAGTGCTAACCCAATGCCTGTGCCCGGATAATTGTTGTTTTTTGAATTTTCTCCCTGAAAGAACCGCTCAAAAATCTCGGAAATTTTATTTTGTGGAATGCCAATACCCGTATCTTCAACTTGTACAAAGCAGTGCAATCCATCATCCGTTAAACCTGATGTAATGAAAATATTTCCACCGGATTCTGTGAATTTAAACGCATTTGAAATAATATTTCGTATTACGATTTCGAGCTTTTCCTTATCTGCCCAAATAGGGATGTCATCGTCTAAAAGATGAAAAGTATAGCTGATTTCCTTTTCTTCAGACAATACACTGAATTCTTTTTGAAAGGAATTAATCAGTTCATTTAAGTTAAATTGAGATATATGTAAAATCATCTTTCCATTCTGTATCTTACGGAAATCCAGAATCTGATTTACCAGTTGGAGCATTTGACCTGCATTCTTTTCGATCATTGAAATATATTGCAATCCCTTTTCATTGAGCTTCTGCTTTTGTTTCAGTTCCTGAATAGGACCCATTATAAGGGTCAAAGGAGTTCGCAATTCATGTGAAATGTTAGTAAAGAACTTTATTTTCAATTCTGAAACCCGTTGTTCTACATAAATATCATTACGCATTTTAATATAGAACAATACTCCTCTGATAATAAAATATACCAAAACGATTCCAAATAGAATGTAAAATGTATAGGCCCACCATGTCTGCCACCAGGGTGGTAAAATGATTATTTCCAATGATCTTTCAGATTTCAATGACGCATTTGCTTCGTCAATTGTCTGGACTTTGAAAGTGTATTTCCCAGGTGGAATATTCGGATAAGATGCAATGCGGTTTTTGCCGTTAAAGTGCCATTCTTTATCGAATCCTTCCAAAATATATTTATATGTGACCCTGTTCTGATTATAAAAGTTTAAAGCTGCAAATTCAATAACAAAAGTCGATTGATTATGGTCGAGTGTAATTGAATTAGCATAACAAATTGATCCCTTGAGAATCGGATTGTTTTTAAAACTATTTAATTTTCTGTTAGATACCAGAAAATCGACAATAAATGTTTTATAATCACTAGTATATGTTTCTATTTTTTGAGGATTAAATGATAGTATTCCCATTCTGTTCCCAAACCACAAATCGCCCGATTGACATTTCAACGCACTTTCCTGTTCCATTTGAACATTTAAAAACCCATCATATCTGTCAAAATTCCGGCAAGTTTCTTTTGATATATCAAATCGTGATAATGCATTTTCAGTTACCAACCAAAGAGCATTTTCGTTGTCTTCGACTATGGATACAATAACATCTGTTTTTAGTCCTTCCTTTAAACTATATGATTTAAAAATGGGGCGTTTTGTTTCTTTATCATAGCTCACAAGTTTATTCAATCCTCCGCCAAAAACACTAATCCAGATTTGCGATGCAGCGTCTTTATACAATACATAAATATCATTATCGGCAATATCTGATCCTGAAGCATCTGACCTGTAAATCTCAAAATTAATTTGATTTGGATTTTTGAAATGACTGTCGAAAGACATTAGGCCATCGCTGGTGCCGACCCAGATTCGTCCGTTTTTATCTTCCGTAATATTCCGTATCTCCATATAAAGCCCGTATTTTGGATAATGCTCAAAGCTGTTAAACTTGTTTTTAAATGAAACTTTACCCTTTTCATATGTCAGAAGATTCAGGCCTCCTCCGAACAATCCTATCCATAAACGGTTACTACTGTCTTCATACGTATAATAGATTTCATTTCCACTGATCGACGATGGATTTTTCTCATCGTAAACATATCTGGTAAAACTATAACCATATTTACTTCCAGTATTCAATTCTGCTCTTACAAGTCCATTCCCCTTAGTCGAAAACCAAATATTGCCTTTTCGATCCTCCATAATATGATATACATTCCCAATGAAATTGTTATTTTTTGAAAAAACATTTTTGATTTTTCTATTCCGGTCAAGTTGAAATACTTCAGCCTGTCGTGTTGCAACCCAAATATCTCCGTTTCTGGCTTGAAACATTGTTTTTACTGCAAAATCAGTAGTGGTAGGATTTGTAGAAGGTAAGTGAAACAGTGTGAATTGTTGTTTAGGAAAAATGATTTTGAAAATACCATTTGTAGTTGATGTTAACCAAAGTATATTGTCTTTATCTAAAAGCAAATCGAAAAAAAACTTCTTAATGCCATTCTGAGTTAACTCCGGTTGATTGTTCAACAGCGTGATAGACACCGTTGAACGATCGAACCAAGCCACATCCCCGGAAGTAGTAAGAAAAAACATGCCTTGTTCTCTCCCATCCTGAAATTTAAGGGCTTTATTGACATCCCCTGCAGGCAAGACAAATCGTTTTACAAAGTTATTAAACGGGTCATAATAGATAAGGGAAGTTTGATTAAGCTCAAACCATAACTTGTCATAACTATCTATATATGAATTAGTAACAATATCTTTTCCGTTCAATGGAATAACTTTTCTAACAGCAGTAGTCCGATCATCGTATTCAAAAACGCCTTTATTATTAATTGAGATAAAAAGATTTTTACCATTGGCACTCACAATGTTTTGTACTGAACTGCCTTGAATTATGGTGCTTTTTGCTACATTCCCGTTCTTGTAATCAACTTTATAAATATTCCCATAACTATCACCCAACCAAAGAATATCGCCTGATAAATAAGCACATGTAAATTCCTGGCCGGTATTGAGTACAATCTTTCTAAGGATAAAATCAGCAGGTTTTGATTTCAATGCATTCCCTTTTTTACAGGAAATAATTTTATAATCCAATCCGATCCAGTTTAAATATGTTGCATCTTCAATCAACAGGTTATTCATCAATTTATGTTCACGTTTACTTTGTGAATTATATAAAAGTGAGACTTCCAATTTTCCATTCCCTTCAGAGGTCGCTTTTAATAAGTCTTTATTTTTGGTCAGAAGCAATAAATTTCCAGTTTCAGTTTTTTGTATCTTAATAATTTTATTGCTTACAGAATACTTCTTTTTAATTACATTAAAAACGTCATAAAAGAGTTCACTTCTTTTATCAAAAAAATATAATTTATGATCGATAGTTTTTATCCATAAATTTCCGTCATTTGCTTCGACAATTGTTTGCAATTTAAGTGGAGGGATATCTGTATTATAGTCATCCCTGTTATTATAACTTTTAAACTTTACGCCATCGAAACTTGTAAGGCCATACCACGTTCCAAACCACATAAATCCGTCAGCATCTTTTAAGGCACAAAAAACGGTATTATGTAGCAATCCATTCTCAGTCGTATAGTCTTGAACAATCATGTTTTTATAACAAAAGCCCGATTGTAAAACCATAAAAAGGAAAAGAATAGATAGATGCAACTTCTTCATATTTCAATAAATGAATGAATACTTTTTTACAGGAATGTAAAACTATACTAAATGTAATATTTCAACTTGAATAGTTTTAACAAAACAACATTTCACTATTCCCATTTATTTTATTTTCATGTAATTCTTCAATGTAAAGTTTCGTGGATTCCTTGATGCAAATGTATGAAACTATTTGTAACTAAACAATTATAATTACATAATGGTTTAATTCTGCATTGGGATGTTAAAATAAAATACTTTAAGCATTTAAAATATTTTCTCCCACGGGTTATTGCTGCGGAATGGAACGGCTGGCAAACCTTCTTTGTTAATAAAATTTGATTGGGCAACTTCATTCCAACCAAACCGGACAAATCTGGGTCTCGTTACTTCATCTGAAGATACAATTACTTTATTCCCCTGTATTACGGCTTTAGCCGGAACGAACTTGCCATCAGCTCCTGCAATACTAAACCAATTCAGCGGTTTGCCATCACGACTCGACAGACCACTACCAGTGTTTGTGAAAGTAACTTCAATTTTATTTTTGATAATCTTCATTTGTTTATAACTAGGTCCTGAACAGATGATTTCTTTATCTCCATAAGCCTTATTGAGTGCAACCAGACTCAATCTTCGCCCGACTTCCCATTTATATCCTGGATGAAGATCGACAATGCTATCTACTAAATCGGTAATTGTTATCATTGCTGTGTTTGGCAAGTGAAGTGCAAGTGCCTGTGATTCCCAGAATTCCGGTAAATCTTCAGTGTTATGTGGCCTTACATCTTTGGATGCAGAATAATCGAATGGTGCAATCTGGACAAAAAAGAATGGTAATTTTTTATTATTCCAATCGTTTCGCCAGCTATCAATCAATGTCTTAAACTTATATGCATAACGGATATTTTCGTTCAGGAAACAATTAGATTCACCCTGATACCAAAGAAATCCTTTTATTGAAAACGGAATCAACGGATGAATCATAGAAGTATAAAACTTGCCTGGGTCACCTCCATCAGCCGAAAGTTTTTCAAGGATCTTTCCATTTTTCATTTTAGGTGCAACATCCATTTTTGAGGCTTCAATCCATGGTTCAATACGGCTTCCGGGTACTGCGGACGAAATCATTCCAATCGGGACATGCAATTTGGCATATAAATCTTTCGCGAAATAATAACCTACTGCAGAAAAATCGACCAATGGGCGACCCATTGCAGCTTCCCATCCTGTATGTGTGGAATCGGGGGACATGAATTTCCGTCGAACAAGGAATATGCGAATGTTTGTATTATTTGCTTTCTTCAGATCATCTTCAGGTGGTTTGTATCCCTTCACATTTGACTGGTAATTACTATATTTTCGCATTGCATATTCCATGTTCGATTGTCCGGAGCAGAGCCATACTTCTCCTACCAAAATATTTTTCAAAACAATAGTATTTATTCCGGAAATAGTCATATTGCGAGGAACATCCGAAGCTTCCATCGGACTGAGCTTCACCATCCAGTTGCCTGATTCGTCTGTAACGGTTTCTTTCTTCTGATTTCCAAAAGTGACTGTTATTTTTTCACTTTTAGTGGCAGTTCCCCATATTGGAACTTCTTTTTGACGTTGCAACACCATGTTGTGACCGATAATTTTTGGTAAAACCACTTCCCCGAAAACGGTGGAAGTTAATGTCAGTAAAATACTAAAAGTTAGTATTGTGAGTTTCTTGAAATTCATTTTTTTAAATATTAATTCAACTTTTCCAAAGTTTATTCCCATGGAAAAGTTATTTTATATAATTATTTTGTTCTTTTTTCTCCAAAATCGGTTTGTTGTTTTACCACTTCGTCCAACAGCTTTTGTTTTTGCTCGTCAGTAAGCTTAAGTTTATGCGGCTCAGCAACTTCAACTTTTCTTGTTTCCACTTTATGTTGCTCGATATAATTAAAAGGTAACAAGGATGCTACACTCTCAAATTCTATTTCGGCAGAGGTGGGAGCCTGCGTTCCTTCGAATTGCACACGTGCCTTCACTTTTATTTTACCGGCTTTGTTGGTGGAACGAATCAGCACCGGAGCAGAACCCCATTCCACTGCACGAGGATTGGCACCAATACTCTGGTCGCCAATAATTTCACCTTCACCTTCAACAGAAAACACGATATTATCTTTTGCCAACCGACGTACATTTCCATTATCATCAGTAATTTCGGCCACTACAACTATAAAATCCGAGCCATCGGCTACGAGCGGTTTTCCCAGGCTGTCGATGTACAAACGGATTTTAGTTGACCGTCGTGATGGCATTTTCTTTTCACTGCAAACCACTTTCCCATTTATAATTCCTTCAGCCAGAAAGCTTACTTTTTGCCAGTCTTTAAGACTGTACGAATAGTCACGCGCTTCCCAAAAATCGTATACATTGTCAAATGTCACCGGAGCATAGGGCATATGTCCTTTTTGATGGTACACAGGTTTTGTCCACGATTTCCCTTCGTAAGCAGTGAGTCGCACCGAATCACAATTACTGAAAACTGTTACGCCCGCATCCGAAAAAGGCGTCATTTCATTGGCTACATAAACCATTGGTCCTGTTTCCACATTCGGTACCTTTAGTTCAGGATTTACCTGGCTTTTGAACATATAATAAGCATATTTCGGTTGACGGAACGCATCAAAAATTCCTCCCCAGTACGGATCCGGGTGATAACCGCGTTGGTGGTCGAACGGATGCCATTGCGCTCCTCCGATAAATTGGCCTGTAGTATGAAACATAGCATCGTAAGATTGAGCAAGAGATAATGCCTGAACCAACATTGGACGTTCTCCCCAGCTGCGGCTCGCGCGGTTATTCGCGTTGTGACCGTACCAATCGTCGACGTTTTCGCCAAATTCCCTGGTGAAAATACATTGTTTTACTTTGCCTTCGTCGGTAGGCCAACCATAAACAACGTCGTAATTATCAGCCACACCTTCGGAATGCAAATCGGCAACAGCACCCGGAGTTCCCGGATAAGGAAATTCATCTTTTGTTATTTTCAATGAATTTAATGAGAATTCTTTTGGAAAACGGGTTTCGTTCAGTATCGGTTCCCATAGCAAAACGGAAGTGTGATTGCGGTCGCGGCGAATAATATCCCTTGTATTTTGATATACCCTTTGTTCGAATACAGGGTCTTTATTCCAAAATTGCCAACCCGGAGTAGCCACGATAATAAACATACCCAACTCGTCGCAGGCATCCATAAAAGCCGGGTCCTGTGGATAATGTGCCGTTCGGATAATGACACAACCTGCATCACGAAGTCGTTTTACATCACGCCATTGCTGCGAATTGGGAACTGCATTGCCCACATAAGCGAAATCCTGATGGCGATTTCCTCCAATTAACTGCCCGTAAGGCTTACCGTTCAGGTAAAATCCATCTTTGCCACGGAACTCGGCTTTACGGATTCCCACACGAACAGTTCCGCCGTCAATGGTTGTTTTTCCATCCTTTACCGTTAAATTCACTCGGTATAAATCCGGTGTTTCAGGCGACCAAAGGTATGGATTTGGAACCGTTGTTTTCTGGAAAACAGTTTTGGATTCACCGGCTTTCAGCGTGATTTTATTCCTGATTATTTTGACCGTTTTTCCTTGTTTATCTACAAGAGAAGTTTCCAACTCAACCGTTTTGAATTTCTTTCCATTGTTTTTTAATTCCGTATTTACAAATACATCGGCACTTTTCGTACTTATATTGTCGTAATGTACAAAAACTCCGCCACGTGCTGTTTCACCGGCTTCGATAGCATCGGTTATGGCCACTTTATTTTTACAAATCATCCATACATCGCGATAAATACCACCATGATATGCAAAATCGAGCATATATTGCGGTTTGCCCGGAGGGTAACTTTTGTCATCGCTGTTATCGGCCATCACTGCCAGTTGGCATGTATCTCCGGCTTGTGCTCCGTTAGCTGTCAGTTCGATTGACAAAGGCAAATATCCACCAAAATGCTCTTTCACAAGCCTCCCGTTCAGGTAGATTTTTTGCTTTCCCATAATAGCTTCAAAATGAATAAACACATCTTTTCCTATGGCGTCGGATGGAACTACAAAACGTTTCCTGTACCAGACTATTCCCTGATAATTTCTGCATCCGCTGGCTTCAGCCGGCATCAATTCTACAGTATGAGGTGTGGCCACTATTTCCCAACCGGAATCGTCGAAATCGGTTTTTTCGGCATTTTTCACATCACCCCTGTAAAATCTCCATCCCGGATTAAAGTTATATACCTGTCGTCCGCATCCCGCCAACGGAAAAAATCCTGCAACGGAAGTTCCGGAAGCAAATGAAATAATATAAAATTGCAGGAATGTAAGAATAAGAATATGTTTAAATTTCATATAATTGATTTGATAGTTGTACCTTTTTTTTAGAATATAATG